>Ga0209511_1000141_pt1 | contig 86717 bp, 98 predicted proteins | sample SSSSmetaG_FD_184141 | JGI IMG/M metagenome (GOLD analysis project Ga0209511, IMG submission 184141) | Glacier valley bacterial and archeal communities from Borup Fiord, Nunavut, Canada, to study Microbial Dark Matter (Phase II) - ​SSSS... | ecosystem: Environmental > Aquatic > Freshwater > Ice >... | reverse complement strand
CCCACCTCTTCCCATTCCGAACAGAGAAGTTAAGCCCAACCACGCCGATGGTACTGCGCAAGTGGGAGAGTAGGTAGTCGCCGTTTTTGAAACCCTTATCAGAGCAATCTGGTGAGGGTTTTTTTATGTCCAAATAGGGCGTGAAAATCTGGTCTTTGACACAGACGTTTATCGTGACTCGACATAGTCAAAACAAGTTTGCCTCTGCCCTCGCTACTCAAAACGTTCTGCGTTGCAATTTACTTTTATGTCCTCACGTAGGAAAAGTACGCTCCAGGATAAAAGTAAATTGCGCCTTGACCTTCGCACCCTATTTGAAAAAAAACGTGGGGCGGAAGACCATTGTTGAAGAAAGAAAAGAAGAGAATTTAAGAGTAAAGAAAAAGAGGAGAGTAAAGTGAATATATTTGTGCACCTATATATTAAGGTTTGTTTTCTCAGCAGTTTTCTGGAAAAGACATTCAAATTCAAGCCGACGACCAGCTATTTTTTTTGTTAAAACCAGATAAGTTCATAATAAGTGAATGTAGTAAGAATTATTATAAGTAATTTTGAAATACAAATAGTCTTAAGTGCATTTAATCAAAGAAAGTTTTAATAATTACATTTTATTAAACCATGGAAAATCCAAACGATCCCAATCAATTGAACATCGAGCTCAGTGAAGAAGTAGCTCAAGGTATTTATTCCAATTTAGCTGTTATTTCCCATTCTAGTTCTGAATTTATTGTCGATTTTATTCGCTTAATGCCTGGTGTCCCTAAAGCCAAAGTTCAATCCAGAATAATCCTGACACCAGAACATGCTAAAAGATTGTTATCCGCTTTGCAAGATAATCTAGCAAAGTATGAAAACCAATTTGGAACTATAAAGAAACCCGCCGGTGGTGGAAATACATTTATGCCACCCATCGTTGGCTTTGGTGGAGGTGAGGCATAGATTTTAAAACGCTTTAAATATTTTATAATTCCCTTAGAATCTGCGTGTTTTTCTGAGATTTATTTTCTACCTTTGTCCCCGCTTTTGGTGCGAGATCACATTTTTTTCTGTAAGTCGTTGATTTATTGGATAAAAGGTGTAATTTTGTTATCCTTTTTTGGATATAAAAGCATATTTTAAGTATATATAATAAGTAAAAATTTCTAAAATGCCTACAATTCAGCAATTAGTAAGAAAAGGAAGGTCTAAGCAAATTGATAAGAGCAAGTCTCCGGCTTTGAATTCTTGTCCGCAAAGACGTGGCGTTTGTGTGCGTGTGTACACAACGACACCGAAAAAACCAAACTCAGCGATGCGTAAGGTTGCCAGGGTACGTTTGACCAATGGAAAAGAAGTGAACAGCTACATTCCAGGAGAAGGTCACAATTTGCAGGAACACTCAATCGTACTTGTACGTGGTGGTCGTGTGAAGGATTTACCAGGTGTACGTTATCACGTTGTTCGCGGTACATTGGATACATCCGGTGTTGCAGGTCGCAAGCAAAGACGTTCCAAGTACGGAACAAAACGTCCAAAACCAGGACAGCCAGCAGTCGTAGCTAAGAAGAGATAGTCTTCAACAGTTCGCTTAAAAAAAATTCCTTACAGTTAGTTAATCACGCTGTTTTTTTATTGGTAGAAGCTTTATAGCTCGGTTGAGTAAATGTTCCGGAGGGAACGTTGAAGACACAAAATGTGAAGACAACCAAAACAAAAACGGAAAATTTTGAGAAAATGAGAAAAACCAAACCAAAAAAACGGGTTATCCTTCCGGATCCTGTTTTTAATGACATTAAAGTGACCAAATTTGTGAATCACTTAATGTACGATGGGAAAAAGAATACCTCTTATGAGATTTTCTATTCCGCTCTTGAAACCGTAAAGGCAAAATTGCCTAATGACGAGAAATCCTCTCTCGAAATATGGAAAGCCGCGCTCGACAACATTACTCCTCAAGTCGAAGTTAAATCTCGCCGTATCGGTGGTGCAACCTTCCAGGTTCCTACTGAAATCCGTCCAGATCGCAAGGAATCCATTTCAATGAAAAATGTAATCTTATATGCCCGTAAACGTGGTGGAAAATCCATGGCGGACAAGTTAGCTGCTGAAATTGTTGATGCTTACAACAACCAAGGTGGTTCTTATAAGCGTAAAGAAGATATGCACAGAATGGCAGAAGCCAACCGTGCGTTCGCCCATTTCCGTTTTTAATTAATAGGTAAAGGTAAAAAGAACAATGGCAAGAGCAGACTTACATTATACCAGGAACATTGGGATTATGGCCCATATTGATGCCGGGAAGACTACGACTTCAGAGCGTATTCTTTTCTACACCGGTTTGACCCATAAGATTGGCGAAGTGCACGATGGTGCTGCCACCATGGACTGGATGGAACAAGAACAGGAAAGAGGTATAACCATTACTTCAGCAGCTACAACTACAAGCTGGAAATACGATGAGAATAAATACAAGATAAACTTGATTGACACTCCCGGACACGTTGACTTCACTGTTGAGGTTGAACGTTCACTTCGTATTTTGGATGGAGCTGTTGCTACTTATTGTGCTGTTGGCGGTGTTGAACCCCAATCAGAAACAGTATGGCGTCAGGCTGACAAGTATAATGTACCCCGTATATGTTATGTAAACAAGATGGACCGTTCCGGAGCCGACTTCTATGAAGTTGTGAGCCAGATGAAATCTGTTTTGCGTGCAAACCCATGTCCAATTCAGATTCCTATCGGAGCTGAAGAAAAATTTTTAGGCGTTGTTGATTTGATCACCATGAAAGCAATTTACTGGCATGATGAAACAATGGGTGCTGAATACAACATAGAAGAGATCCATGACGACCTTATAGAAGAAGCGAAGGAATGGAGAGATAAAATGTTGGAATCAATCGCAGAATGCGACGATGTTGTTATGGAAAAATACTTTGAAGATCCATCTTCGATCACCGAAGATGAAATTCGTGTTGCTATCCGTAAGGGTACCATTGCAATGACATTGAATCCTATGCTTTGCGGTTCATCATTTAAAAATAAAGGTGTACAAACTTTGCTTGATGCAGTTTGTGCATTTCTTCCAAGTCCATTGGATACAGAGGCTATTATCGGTCACGATCCAAACAACATGGAAATAGAAATTTCCCGTAAACCAAGTGAAGACGAACCTCTGACCGCTTTAGCATTTAAAATTGCTACTGACCCTTATGTTGGACGTTTGTGTTTTGTTCGTGTTTATTCAGGAAAAATTGATGCAGGTAGCTACGTTTACAACGTTCGTTCCGATAAGAAAGAACGTATTTCACGTTTGTTCCAGATGCATTCAAACAAACAGAATCCGGTTGATTGTATTTCTGCCGGCGATATCGGTGCTGGTGTAGGTTTCAAGGATATTCGTACTGGTGATACGCTTTGTGATGAAGCACATCCAATAGTACTTGAATCTATGGATTTCCCTGCTCCTGTAATCGGAATCTCCATTGAGCCTAAAACTCAAAAAGATTTAGATAAACTGGGTATTGGTTTAGGCAAGCTTGCTGAAGAAGATCCTACCTTTACGGTTAAAACAGACGAACAGTCTGGTCAAACCATTATTTCAGGTATGGGTGAACTTCACCTTGAAATCATCATCGACCGTTTGCGTCGTGAGTTCAAGGTAGAGTGTAATCAAGGTCGTCCTCAGGTTTCTTACAAAGAAGCAATATCTCAGGAAGTTCAGCTTCGTGAAACTTATAAGAAACAATCCGGTGGTCGTGGTAAGTTCGCTGACATGATCGTTAAGGTTGGTCCTAAAGACAAAGAATTTGAAGGTGATCTTCAATTTTTGGATGAAGTTAAAGGTGGTAACATTCCTAAGGAATACATTCCTTCTATTGAAAAGGGCTTCAAGAATGCCATGAAAAATGGTGTTTTGGCAGGCTACCCATTGGATGGTTTGAAAGTTACTGTTTTAGACGGATCTTTCCACCCGGTTGACTCGGATGCACTTTCTTTTGAAATCTGTGCAAACATAGCTTTCAAGAGTGCCTGTGCAAAAGCAAGACCAATTTTGCTGGAACCAATCATGAGAATGGAAGTCATTACACCTGAAGAAAACATGGGTGATGTAATCGGTGACTTGAACAAACGTCGTGGTCAGGTTGGCGGTATGGAATCCAATCGTTCAGGAGCACGTGTGGTTAAAGCCAAAGTGCCACTTTCTGAAACCTTCGGTTATGTTACCTCATTGCGTACCATTACATCCGGTCGTGCAACAAGTACTATGGAATTTGATCATTTCGCTGAAGTTTCCAAATCTATTGCTATTGCAGTATTGACGGAAGTGAAGGGTAAAGTAGAATTACTGTAATAAAATCAAATGGCTGCGATATTTTGTGTTAATAGCTCTACAAAATATCGCTACCATTTAACTATTTATAATTTAATCAATTTATGAGCCAAAAAATCAGAATTAAGCTTAAGTCTTACGACTACAACTTAGTGGATAAATCCGCTGAGAAAATCGTTAAGACTGTGAAGGCTACTGGTGCCGTAGTAAGCGGACCAATTCCCCTTCCTACGCACAAGCGTATTTTTACTGTGAACCGCTCTACATTCGTGAACAAAAAATCACGTGAGCAATTTGAATTGTCGTCTTACAAGAGATTGATCGACATTTACAATTCAAGTGCAAAAACTGTAGATGCTTTGATGAAGCTGGAATTGCCCAGCGGTGTAGAGGTTGAAATTAAAGTGTAATTTAATTATTTAGAGAAATGCCAGGATTATTAGGAAAAAAAATCGGAATGACTTCCGTTTTCAGTGCTGATGGGAAAAACATTCCATGCACTGTTGTTGAAGCTGGTCCTTGCGTGGTTGCTCAAGTAAAAACAGTTGCTACAGATGGCTATGAAGCCATTCAGTTGGGTTTTCAGGAAAAAACTGAAAAACATACCAACAAAGCAGAACTGGGTCATTTTCAAAAGGCCGGAGTTACCCCACAAAGACACTTGGTTGAATTCAAAGGATTCGGTGACGAATTCAAAGCTGGTGATGTAATCACCTCAGAATTTTTCCATGCTGACGAATTCGTAGATGTAGTCGGAACTTCCAAAGGTAAAGGTTTCCAGGGTGTTGTGAAGCGTCATGGTTTCCATGGTGTAGGTGAAGCAACTCACGGACAGGATGACCGTTTACGTCACCCAGGTTCATTAGGAGCCTCTTCGTGGCCATCACGTGTATTCAAAGGAATGCGCATGGGTGGACATATGGGTTGTGAACGCGTAACTGTACAAAACCTACAAATTATTAAAGTAATCCCTGAACACAATTTGATCTTGATCAAGGGTTCTGTTCCGGGTTGTAAAGGTTCAATCGTAATCATCGAAAAGTAATGGAACTGAGTGTATATACTATAAAAGGTGAAGATACCGGCAGAAAGGTTTCATTGAATGATTCTGTCTTTGCTATCGAACCCAACGATCACGCCATTTGGTTGGACGTGAGGCAATACCAGGCCAATGGCCGTCAAGGTACGCACAAATCGAAAGAAAGAAGTGAAATGTCCGGTTCCACCAGGAAATTGGGCAAGCAAAAAGGAGGCGGCGGTGCTCGTCGTGGTGATATCAATTCACCCCTGTTAGTTGGTGGTGCCCGTGTATTCGGACCAAGACCACGTGACTATAGCTTCAAACTAAATAAAAAAGTAAAAGATTTGGCTCGTAAGTCAGCGCTTTCTTACAAAGCAAACGACAAAGCCATCATCGTGGTTGAAGATTTCAATTTTGAAGTACCTAAAACCAAAGACTTTATAACACTGGCAAATAATTTGAAACTCGCTGATAAAAAGTCACTTTTTGTATTGGCAGAAGTAAATAAAAACGTATATTTGTCGGCTCGTAATTTGGCTAGGGTCCAAGTTGTAACAATTTCTGAGTTAAACACTTACAAAGTGTTGGACGCAGGATCACTTGTTTTAACAGAAAGCTCAATTGCAGGAATCGAAAACATTTTAAATGCATAAGGAGATAAAAAAATGGGAATAATCATTAAACCTATCGTAACCGAGAAGATGACAGCTATCACAGAAAAGCTTAATCGTTACGGTTTCCGTGTGCAACCGGATGCTAATAAGATCGAAATTGCTAAAGCAATTAAAGATATGTATAACGTTACGGTAGTCAGTGTTAACACGCTGAATTATCGCGGCAAGAATAAGAGTCGCATGACCAAAGCTGGAATGGTAAAAGGCAGTGAAGCTGCTTTCAAAAAAGCCATTGTGACTTTGAAAGATGGTGACAGTATTGATTTTTACAGCAATATTTAATAAAATGGCAGTACGTAAACTAAAGCCCACAACACCGGGGCAAAGACATAAAATTATTGGTGCCTTTGAAACCATCACTGCTAGTGCACCAGAAAAATCTCTTGTATACGGTATAAGTAAGTCCGGTGGACGTAATAATGAAGGTAAAATGACCATGCGCTATATGGGTGGTGGTCACAAACAACGTTATCGTTTCATCGATTTCAAGAGAACCAAAGATGGTGTACCTGCAACTGTTAAAACTATTGAGTACGACCCGAATCGTTCGGCTCGTATCGCTTTGTTGTATTATGCAGATGGTGAAAAAACCTATATTGTTGCCCCAAATGGTCTCCAGGTAGGTATGACACTAATGTCAGGTGCAGAAGCTGCACCCGAAATTGGTAACACGCTTCCATTGAAGAATATTCCTATCGGTACTGTTATTCACAATATCGAAATGCGTCCTGGTCAAGGTGCCAAAATGGTACGTTCAGCAGGGACATTTGCTCAGTTGACTTCAAAAGAAGAAAGTTATGCTGTTATTAAAATGCCTTCAGGTGAAACACGTAGGATTCTTCTTACTTGCAAAGCAACTATTGGTAGTGTTGGTAACTCGGATCATGCTCTTGAAAGTTCAGGTAAAGCAGGTCGTTCAAGGTGGTTGGGACGTCGTCCCCGCACCCGTGCTGTTGTGATGAACCCCGTTGACCATCCAATGGGTGGTGGTGAAGGTAAATCTTCCGGAGGACATCCTAGATCTCGCAAAGGATTGTTGGCTAAGGGCTTGAAAACAAGAGCTCCTAAGAAGCATTCCAGCAAGTATATCATCGACAGACGTAAAAAATAACCTGATAAATTCAAGAAAACTATGAGTCGTTCATTAAAAAAAGGACCGTATATTAATGTCAAGCTAGAAGCAAAAATCTTGACAATGAATGAATCGGGGAAAAAGAACCTTGTTAAAACTTGGGCTCGCGCTTCGATGATTTCTCCTGATTTCGTTGGTCATACGGTAGCCGTACACAACGGAAATAAGTTCATCCCGGTTTATGTAACCGAAAACATGGTTGGTCACAAGTTGGGCGAATTTTCCCCAACACGTACCTTCAGAGGCCATGGTGGAAATAAGAAGAAATAAACCGTTGTCAGAAAAATAAAACACGTATATTAAAATGGGTGCAAGAAAAAGATTGGCAGCTGATGCCAGAAAAGAAGCTCTGAAGACTCAGTACTTCGCCAAGCTAACCGGTGTTCCGACATCGCCCCGTAAGATGCGCTTAGTTGTCGATTTAATTCGCGGCAAAGAAGTGTTTCTCGCGCTTGGCATATTGAAGTTCTCGTCTAAAGAAGCCGCCGGCCGAGTTGAAAAATTGCTTCGTTCTGCAATTTCCAACTGGGAACTGAAAAACGAACGTAAAGCTGAAGCTGGTGAGTTGTATATAACCGAAGTAAAAGTTGATTCCGCCACGATGTTGAAAAGACTTCGTACGGCACCGCAGGGAAGAGGTTATCGTATTCGTAAACGCTCTAACCATGTGACTTTGGCTATTGATACAATTACAAAAACCGAACAAAACTAAGGCTTTATGGGACAGAAAGTAAATCCGATAAGTAACCGTTTAGGAATTATCAGAGGTTGGGATTCCAACTGGTATGGTGGTAACAACTATGGTGACACGCTGTTGGAAGACAGCAAGATTCGTAAATACCTGAGCGCTCGTTTAGCTAAAGCTAGCGTATCACGTATAGTCATTGAACGTACTTTAAAATTGGTTACCATCACGGTGTGCACAGCACGTCCGGGTATAATCATTGGTAAAGGCGGTCAGGAAGTTGATAAACTAAAAGAAGAGTTGAAAAAGATCACCGATAAGGATGTTCAGATCAATATCTTCGAAATTAAGCGTCCTGAATTGGATGCCGTGATTGTTGCAAACAACATCGCTCGTCAGATTGAAGGAAAAATTGCGTATCGTCGTGCAACGAAGATGGCTATTCAATCTACCATGCGTATGGGTGCTGAAGGAATCAAGGTATTGTGTGCAGGTCGTTTGAATGGTGCTGAAATGGCCCGTTCGGAAATGTATAAAGAAGGCCGTACGCCACTTCATACTTTCCGTGCAGACATTGACTATGCACAAGCAGAAGCCCTTACTAAGGTAGGTCTTATTGGTGTAAAAGTGTGGATTTGCCGTGGAGAGTTGTATGGTAAAGTTGATTTGGCTCCACAATTTACAACAACAAAAGAAAGTGGTCGCAATACAGGTAATGCTGGTGGCGAACGCCGTGATGACCGCAAAGGTGGTTTCCGCAAAAAGAGAAACAATAATCGTTAACGTAAGACTTTTTAAGAAATGTTACAACCGAAAAGAACAAAGTTCAGAAGACAACAAAAAGGTCGCATGAAAGGCAATGCCCAACGTGGAAATCAGTTGGCATTCGGTTCTTTTGGTATCAAAACGTTGGAATCGCATTGGATAACCGGTCAGCAAATTGAAGCTGCCCGTGTTGCCGTTACGCGTTACATGCAACGTCAAGGTCAAATCTGGATACGAATATTTCCAGATAAACCTTTTACCAAAAAACCGGCCGAGGTACGTATGGGTAAAGGAAAAGGTAATCCTGAAGGATATGTAGCACCCATAACACCGGGACGCATGCTCATTGAAGTTGAAGGTGTTTCCTTCGAAGTAGCCAAAGAAGCATTGCGCTTGGCAGCACAGAAATTACCTGTTGCTACAAAATTCGTTGTGAGACGTGATTATGATATTCAAAATCAAAATGCCTGATTAGTATGAAGATAGCAGAAGTTAGAGAATTGAAAACCAAGGAATTGGCAGAACGTATAGCATCAGAAAGTGCACGTTTGAATCAAATGGAACTGCAACACAGCATATCCCCCTTGGACAATCCCGCTCAGATTAAATTTGTACGTCGGGAAATTGCGCGTTTGAAAACCATTTTGCGCGAAAGAGAGTCGAATAAACAAAATTAAGAGCGTGATGGAAACTAGAAACTTAAGAAAAGAAAGAGCCGGTGTTGTTACCAGCAATAAGATGGAAAAAAGCATCACTGTTGCTGTTAAATGGAAAGAAAAACACCCTATTTATGGCAAATTCGTCAGCAAAACGAAAAAATACCATGCTCATGACGAAAAGAATGAATGCGGTATCGGTGATACTGTAAAGATCATGGAAACTCGTCCATTGAGCAAAACCAAAAGATGGAGATTAGTTGAAATAATCGAAAGAGCGAAGTAATTATGATACAAACAGAATCAAGACTATTAGTAGCTGACAACTCTGGAGCTAAAGAGGTACTATGTATCCGCGTATTAGGCGGTACTGGTCGCCGTTACGGCTCTGTAGGGGACATTATCGTGGTTGCCATTAAAAGCACCATCCCTGCCAGCGAAATCAAAAAAGGAGCGGTATCTAAAGCTGTTATTGTTCGCACAAGGAAAGAGATTAGAAGAGCCGATGGTTCTTATATCCGTTTTGATGATAATGCGTGTGTGCTTTTGAACAATACTGGAGAAATCCGTGGTAGCCGTATTTTCGGCCCTGTAGCCAGAGAACTTCGTAATACAAATATGAAGATTGTTTCCTTGGCTCCTGAAGTACTTTAACCCTTAGAATGAATTAAGAGTAATGAGCAAATTACACATAAAAAAAGGCGACACCGTCTATGTAAACACGGGCGAAGACAAGGGTAAAACCGGTCGGGTACTCGAGGTGCAGGTTGGCAAACAACGTGCCATAGTTGAAGGTGTGAACATGGTCTCCAAGAGTACCAAGCCTAATGCACAAAATCCTCAAGGAGGAATTGTTAAGAAAGAAGCCACAATTCACATTTCTAATTTGAATCCGGTCGACCCTAAGTCTGGTAAACCAACTCGTGTCGGTCGTGTAAGAAATGCAGAAGGCAAGTTAGTACGTGTCTCTAAAAAATCAGGGGAGGAAATTAAATAATGGCCAATACCGCAAATCTTAAACAAGAATATGCTGAACGCATAGCACCTGCCTTGATGCAGGAATTCGGATATAAGTCAAATATGCAAGTTCCCGTCCTAAAGAAGATTGTTATCAATCAAGGTTTGGGTTTAGCCGTTGCCGATAAGAAAATTATCGAAACTGCTATTACTGAATTGACTACTATTACCGGTCAAAAAGCCGTTGCAACCATGTCCAAAAAGGATATTTCAAACTTCAAACTTCGTAAGAAAATGCCTATTGGTGTTATGGTTACGTTGCGTCGTGAGAAAATGTACGAATTTTTGGAACGTTTGGTACGCGTCGCTTTACCTCGTATTCGTGACTTCAAAGGAATCGAATGCAAGTTGGATGGTCGTGGTAACTATACCCTTGGTGTTGAAGAACAAATCATCTTTCCCGAAATTAACATCGATAATATCGTGAAATTATTGGGTATGAATATTACCTTTGTGACCTCGGCTCAAACCGACGAAGAAGGTTACGCTTTGCTGAAGGAATTTGGCTTGCCGTTTAAAAACATTATAAAAGACTAATATAGTATGGCAAAAGAATCAATGAAGGCACGCGAAGTTAAGCGTGCTGCCCTGGTTGCCAAATTTGCAGAAAAAAGAGCTGCGCTCAAAGCTGCTGGCGACTATGAAGGACTTCAGGCTTTACCTAAGAACTCTTGCCCTGTTCGTATGCACAATCGTTGCAATCTGACAGGACGTCCGAAAGGCTATATGCGCCAATTCGGTGTTTCACGTATTCAATTTCGTGAAATGGCATCTCAAGGTTTGATCCCAGGTGTTCGCAAAGCAAGTTGGTAATTAAAATTTCAAGTGTTAAATATTGTCCGGGTAGTCCGGATCAATTTAAATTTTTAGTATGACAGATCCTATAGCAGATTATTTAACCAGACTAAGGAACGCCATTAAGGCAAAACACAGAGTTGTGGAAGTTCCAGCGTCTAATTTAAAAAAGGAACTTACAAAAATCCTTTTTGACAAGGGCTATATCCTGAACTATAAGTTTTTGGATGAAGGTCCTCAAGGTTCGATTAAAATCGCCTTGAAGTATGATCCTATCAACAAAGTTAACTCTATCAAGAAGTTGACTCGTATTTCAACCCCCGGTTTACGTCAGTATGTCGGCTATCGTGATATGCCCCGCGTTTTGAACGGTTTGGGTATTGCGATTTTGTCCACCTCCAAAGGGGTGATGACCGATAAAGAAGCCAGAGATTTAAAGCTCGGTGGTGAAGTATTGTGTTACATCTATTAATGAGGAGGAAAGAAACATGTCTAGAATAGGAAAATTACCAATTAGCATTCCGGCCGGAGTAACCGTGTCCGTTGATGCAAACAATACCGTTACGGTAAAAGGTCCCAAAGGGGAACTTAAACAAGCTGTAAATAATCCCATTACTGTTGAAGTAAAGGATGAAACAGTTTTTGTATCACGTCCAAATGACGATAAAGAAGTTCGTTCACAACACGGTTTATACCGCTCATTGATCAATAACATGGTTATTGGTGTATCTGAAGGTTACCGTAAGGAAATGGAACTAGTCGGCGTTGGTTACCGTGCACAAAACAACGGTCAGATCCTTGATTTAGCTCTGGGTTATACCCACAACATTTATTTGATGTTGCCAGAGGAAATCATAATGCAAACTAAATCGGAACGTAATAAAAACCCGATGATCATTCTCGAATCCTGCGACAAGCAATTGATCGGTCAAGTATGCGCTAAAATTCGCTCCTTCCGTAAACCAGAACCTTACAAGGGTAAAGGTGTTCGTTTCGTAGGTGAAGAAATTCGCAGAAAAGCTGGTAAGTCAGCCGGTAAGAAGTAATTTACGCTAAAAATTAAACAAATGACATCGAAAGTATTAAGGAGACTTAAAATAAAAAGACGTGTTCGTGGTAAAATTTCAGGTACGCCTGAAACTCCACGTATGACCGTCTTCAGAAGCAACAAGCAGATTTATGTTCAAATTGTTGACGACAAAGCCGGAAAAACGTTGGCTTCTGCTTCTTCCCTGAAATTGGAAGAAAAAGTGAACAAAAAAGAACAAGCCGCCAAAGTAGGAGAGTTGATTTCCAAAAGTGCTTTGGAAGCAGGTATCACCAGTGTGGTTTTTGACCGTAACGGATATTTGTATCACGGTAGAGTTAAAGAAGTGGCTGAAGCCGCTCGTAAAGGCGGACTTAAATTTTAATCATCATGGCAGGACAAATGAACAGAGTAAAGACTACCAATGATTTGGAGTTGAAAGATAGATTGGTAGCGATTAATCGTGTTACCAAAGTTACCAAAGGAGGTCGTGCATTCAGCTTCTCTGCTATTGTAGTAGTTGGAAATGAAGAAGGCATCGTAGGTTGGGGCTTAGGTAAAGCAGGTGAAGTTACCGCTGCTATTGCAAAAGGCGCAGAAGCTGCAAAAAAGAACTTGATTAAAGTTCCCATCTATAAAGGTACTATACCTCACGAACAATGGGCTAAATTTAGCGGTGCTGAAGTTTTCCTGAAACCCGCTACTCAAGGTACCGGTGTTAAGGCAGGTGGTGCTATGCGTGCAGTTTTGGAAAGTGTTGGTATTACGGATGTATTGGCAAAATCGAAAGGTTCTTCCAATCCCCACAACTTAGTTAAAGCTACCATGGCAGCTTTAGTTGAATTGCGCGATGCTCGTATGGTCGCTCAAAACCGTGGTATTTCCGTAGAAAAAGTATTTAAAGGTTAAGGAGGATAGAAAAATGGCAACGATAAAAATTAAACAATTTAAGAGCCGTATCGGCTGTCCCGCTGTTCAAAAAAGAACATTGGATGCCTTAGGTTTCAAGAAAACGAATAATGTAGTTGAACATGAAGCTACCCCCGCTATCTTAGGGATGGTTGAGAAAGTTAAACACTTAGTGAAAATCGTAGAATAAATATAGAGCTATGAATTTAAGTAATTTAAAACCCGCAGCAGGGTCCACAAAAGACTGCAAAAGAATTGGTCGCGGTCAAGGTTCAGGAATGGGCGGAACCTCTACCAGAGGACACAAAGGGGCTAAATCAAGATCTGGTTATTCCAGAAAGCGTGGTTTCGAAGGAGGTCAGATGCCTTTGCAACGTCGCGTTCCTAAATTTGGTTTTAAGAATATCAATCGTGTAGAATATAAAGCAATCAATATTGACACATTGCAAAAGCTTGCTGAAGCTCAAAGTTTAACAGCCATGAATCTTGAAACATTCAAGGAAGCAGGATTTGTATCCTCTTCTCAACTTGTCAAGGTTTTAGGCAAAGGCATTTTGACTGTCAAGCTTGATGTGACTGCTAACGCTTTCTCCGCTTCTGCCATCAAGGCAATCGAAGCAGTGGGTGGTACAGCAACAATTTGTTGATTGGTATTTTAAACGATTAATAAAACGTTCTCATGAAACTAATTCAAACCTTAAAGAATATCTGGAAAATCGAAGAGTTACGGAACCGTCTGCTTGCAACCCTTGGGTTTATTGTAGTATATCGCTTCTGTTCTTTTGTAGTTTTACCTGGTATTAATACGGAAGCTCTTACCGCTTTACACGGACAAACGCGTGAAGGTATCATGTCATTGCTTGACATGTTTTCAGGTGGTGCATTCTCAAATGCTTCAATTGTAGCTTTGGGTATTATGCCCTATATCTCTGCTTCTATCGTTATGCAACTATTGGGAATGGCAGTGCCATTCTTTCAGAAGCTTCAACGTGAAGGAGAAAGTGGAAGAACAAAAATGAATCAGTATACCAGATACATGACTGTCGCTATTCTGATTTTTCAGGGACCAGCATATATTGCCAACCTGAGTTCTCAGATGGCAAGTTCTGGTGCAACGCTTCCAGGAGGTATTTGGTTCGAGATTTCTACCGTGCTGATTTTAGCAGCAGGTAGTATGTTTACCCTATGGTTGGGTGAGCGAATTACTGATAAAGGTATTGGAAACGGTGTTTCCATGATTATCCTAATTGGTATCATTGCTCGTCTTCCACAAGCATTTGCTCAGGAAGTAGTATCCCGCTATTCGACTACAGCAGCCGGTGGTTTGGTTATGCTTCTTGCAGAGTTGCTTTTATTGATGGCTGTTACGATTTTTGCAATCCTATTGGTGCAAGGTACACGAAAAGTTCCTGTACAATATGCCAAAAGAGTTGTAGGTAACAAACAATATGGTGGTGCTCGTCAGTATATACCTTTAAAAGTAAATGCTGCCGGAGTTATGCCAATCATTTTTGCGCAGGCAATTATGTTTATTCCTTTGGCCTTTGTTGGCTATTCAAACACTGCTTCTGCAAGTCATTTTGGCTCAGCTTTGACAGATATGAATGGGTTTTGGTATAATTTTGTATTTGCTATTTTGATTATGGCATTTACCTATTTCTATACAGCTATTACGATCAATCCGACGCAAATGGCAGAAGAGATGAAAAGAAACAATGGATTCATTCCTGGTATTAAACCAGGTAAAAGAACAGCTGAATATCTGGATGCTATCATGTCCAGAATTACATTCCCCGGTTCTGTTTTCCTTGCTTTCATTTCAATCATGCCGGTTTTCGCTAAATATTTTGGTATCAATACTTCATTTGCACAATTTTTTGGAGGTACATCCCTTCTGATTTTGGTTGGTGTAGTACTTGACACTTTGCAACAAATCGAGAGCCATTTGTTGATGCGCCATTATGATGGTCTGTTAAAATCAGGCCGCATAAAAGGCAGAACTGGTAGCATTGCTGCTTATTAATTAGTTTTTGATGATTTATTTGAAAACAGAAGAAGATTTAGTTTTTCTCCGGGAAAGTGGTGAAATCGTTGCCAAAACGTTGGGCGAAGTAGCCAAGTATATAAAACCCGGAGTAACAACAAAATATTTAGATCAGATTGCGGAGGATTTTATCCGTTCTTTTGGAGCGGTTCCTTCTTTTCTGAACTACAACGGTTTTCCAGCAACACTATGTATCTCCATTAATGAGGTTGTAGTGCATGGTATTCCTTCAGTAGGCACCGTTCTTAAAGATGGTGATATTGTTTCTGTTGATTGTGGTGCTTTAAAGAATGGTTTTCACGGAGACTCTGCTTACACATTTCGAGTAGGCGATGTTAAAGAAGAAATCGTTGATTTATTAAAAACAACCAAAGAGTCACTCTATAAAGGAATTGAACAAGCAGTTGAAGGAAAGCGAATCGGTGATATTGGACATGCTGTACAGGAACATTGTCAGAAAAGAGGATATTCTGTTGTAAGAGAAATGGTTGGTCACGGTGTCGGAAGACATCTTCACGAAGAGCCGGAAGTTCCAAACTCTGGAAAGCGTGGATCAGGTCCTCAGATGAAAGCAGGAATGGTTATAGCCATTGAACCCATGATAAACCTGGGAACAAAAAATATAATCATTGAACGCGATGGTTGGACCACTCGGACAGCAGATAGAAAACCCTCAGCTCACTTTGAGAATACGATAGCAATTCGTAACAACCAGGCCGCTGAGATACTTACTTCGTTTGACTATGTACAACAAGTTTTAGGTGATCGGTTCATTTAAATCTGATAACAAAAAATATGGCTAAACAAGCAGCAATTGAACAAGACGGCGTCATTGTAGAAGCATTATCAAATGCAATGTTCCGTGTAGAATTAGAAAATGGGCATGAAATTACAGCTCATATCTCCGGTAAAATGAGGATGCATTACATCAAGATTTTACCCGGTGATAAAGTTAGAGTGGAAATGTCACCTTATGATCTGTCGAAAGGCAGAATATCTTTCAGATACAAATAAAAAATTATAGATATGAAAGTAAGAGCATCTTTAAAGAAACGCACTGCAGATTGCAAAATGGTTCGCAGGAAAGGCGTTTTATTCGTGATCAACAAAAAGAATCCCAAGTTTAAACAACGTCAGGGATAAAGTCAAAATTAAGTAAATAAACAATATAGTATGGCTATAAGAATCGTAGGTGTAGATTTGCCGCAAAACAAAAGAGGCGAGATTGCTTTGACCTATATTTTTGGGATCGGACACAGTCGTTCTCTGATGGTATTGGAAAAAGCTGGTGTTGATAAAGACATCAAAGTAAAAGACTGGAATGATGACCAAGCTGGTAAGATCCGTGAGATCATCGGCGAATCCTTCAAAGTAGAAGGTGACTTGCGTTCAGAAGTACAGTTAAACATCAAGCGTCTGATGGATATCGGTTGCTACCGTGGTATTCGTCATCGTTTAGGCCTTCCTTTAAGAGGACAGAGCACCAAAAACAATGCTCGTACCCGCAAAGGTAAAAAGAAGACAGTGGCTAACAAGAAGAAGGCAACGAAGTAATCGTAAGCCTTTGTAATCACACAAGCTATTAAAATTTAGAACTGATATGGCAAAAAAGACAGTCGCAGCTAAAAAAAGAAACGTAAAAGTTGAAGCAATCGGACAAGTGCACATCCATTCATCTTTTAACAACATCATTGTTTCCCTTACTAACGGAGACGGACAGGTTATTTCCTGGTCTTCAGCAGGTAAAATGGGATTCAGGGGTTCAAAAAAGAATACTCCTTATGCAGCTCAGATGGCTGCACAAGATTGTGCAAAAGTCGCATATGATCTTGGCTTGAGAAAGGTCAAGGCGTATGTTAAAGGACCTGGAAACGGCCGTGAATCCGCCGTCCGCACCGTACATGGTGCCGGTATTGAAGTTATGGAAATTGTTGACGTTACGCCACTTCCACATAACGGATGCCGCCCTCCTAAAAGAAGAAGAGTATAAGAATCGTAGTATTAATTTTATGAATAACGGGATCGTGTTATTGATTGCACACAAAGTCACGCGACTGCACCACCCCGGTTCATACTTTTTCAAACAAAAAAATGGCTAGATATACTGGACCAAAATCAAAAATTGCGCGTAAATTCGGGGAACCCATTTATGGTCCCGATAAAGTTTTGAGCAAAAAAAATTACCCTCCGGGTATTCACGGAAACAACCGCAGAAAGAAAACTTCTGAATACGGTATTCAGCTTCGTGAAAAGCAAAAAGCTAAATATACCTATGGCGTATTGGAAAAACAATTCCGTAACCTCTTCGAAAAAGCTTCTAGTACCAAGGGTATTAAGGGTGAAGTGTTGTTGCAATTGTTGGAATCCCGCTTAGACAATGTTGTATTCCGTTTAGGTATTGCACCTACCCGTGACGCAGCTCGTCAGCTTGTTTCTCACCGCCACATCGTGGTTGATGGTAAACTGGTAAACATCCCTTCTTTCCTGGTTAAACCAGGTCAGGTGATTGGTGTTCGTGAAAAATCCAAATCATTGGAAGTTGTAAACAATTCTTTGTCTGGTTTTAACCACAGCAAATATGCTTGGTTGGAATTTGATCAGGCCTCTAAATCAGGTAAGTTCCTTCACATCCCGGAACGTTCCGATATCCCAGAAAATATTAAAGAACAACTGATCGTAGAATTGTATTCTAAATAATCCCTGACTCTATGGCAATATTAGCGTTTCAAAAACCCGAGAAGGTTATCATGTTGGAAGCGGACAGCAAGTTTGGTAAATTCGAATTTCGTCCCCTTGAACCCGGTTTCGGTATTACAGTAGGTAATGCTTTACGCCGTATCCTGCTCTCTTCCCTGGAAGGATTTGCTATCACTTCCTTGCGCGTAGAAGGTGTGGATCATGAGTTTTCTACCATACCAGGTGTTATGGAAGATGTTACAAATGTAATCCTGAATTTAAAACAAGTTCGTTTCAAACAACTTGTTGAAGAATTCGAAACAGAAAAAGCTACTATCAGCGTTTCTGGTTTAGAAGTTTTAACAGCAGGAGAACTTGGTAAGTTTTTTACCGGTTTTGAAGTGCTTAATCCTGATTTGGTTATTTGCCACATGGATTCAACCGCTGCTTTTCAAATGGAATTGACCGTAAACAAAGGACGTGGTTATGTTCCTGCAGATGAACATGGAATTGTTTATAATGATGCGAATGTAATTCCCATCGACTCAATTTATACACCCATCAAGAATGTAAAATATTCAGTTGAAAACTTTCGTGTTGAACAAAAGACTGACTATGAAAAATTAGTTTTCGAAATATCAACTGATGGTTCTATACATCCAAAAGACGCTTTGAAAGAAGCAGCAAAAATCTTAATTCATCACTTCATGTTGTTTTCTGATGAAAAAATCACGTTGGATACAACGGAATCAGACGGTGGCGAAGAATTTGACGAAGAAGTATTGCACATGCGTCAATTGCTGAAATCCAAATTGGTTGACATGGATCTTTCTGTTCGTGCTTTAAACTGCCTAAAGGCAGCCGATGTGGAAACACTCGGAGAATTGGTTGTTTTCAATAAGACCGATTTGTTGAAGTTCCGTAATTTTGGAAAGAAATCACTGACCGAATTGGACGATCTTTTGGAAAGTCTGAACCTATCCTTTGGGATGGATATTGCAAAATATAAATTAGATAAAGAATAAGACGATGAGACATAATAAAAAATTCAATCATTTAGGACGTCAAACAGCTCACCGTAGTGCTATGTTGTCGAATATGTCGGCCTCCTTGATTATGCATAAGCGCATTTTTACCACTACCGCAAAAGCCAAGGCTTTGAAAATGGTGGTTGAACCTCTTATAACAAAAGCAAAAGAAGATACGACAGCAAACAGACGTTTGGTTTTTAGCAATTTGCAAAGCAAAGAAGCTGTAACCGAATTGTTTTTGGTAGTTTCTCCTAAAGTAGGTGATCGCCCAGGTGGTTACACACGTATCCTTAAAACTGGCTTCCGTTTAGGTGACAACGCACAAATGTGTTTTATCGAACTGGTAGACTTCAACGAAAACATGTTGAAGACAAAGGTAGAAAAGAAGACACGTACACGTCGTTCAACTGCGAAAAAGGTTGCAGAAACTGTAGCTGTTGAAGCTCCTGTTGTTGAAGCTCCTGTAGCTGAATAATTAAACAGAAAACCGGCGTTCTTTAAGAATGCCGGTTAAAAGAATAAATTTCTTGAATAGAAAGAGGCCAGCAATTTGAATTGCTGGCCTCTTTCTATTCAAGAATTAATGATGTGCTTCAATTTTTTTATTAATCCATACCTATACCGTAACAGCTTTTTTGATCTTTTTCTACTGTTAGATTTTGAAAATTATTATTAAAATTTAAAATTGCTTTATTTTTCAATTTAGCTGTTATATTTTTTGTAGTTGTTTCTATTTTCACCCTTGCGCTATCTGAATTGACTGATATATTTTCAATCAACCGATCATTGATTTCAACAAAGGCACTATCTTTTGCAACAACACTCAAATTAGTTACCCTTTTAGCGATTGAATCAGTATTGTAATAATAGAAATTGCCATCACTCATATCAATCTTCAGATCTTTTGGTGCAACATTGGTAATCCCCATACAAAAATGTTTTCTACCGATAATGGTATTTACATTCTTACATTTCAAAAATAATCTCAAACCTGAATAGACATAAAGGGTATCCCCTTTTATTGCGTATAGCTTTGATGGAATAATTGAGTCTTTAAAATATTCTATGGATAGTTTATTGCTATCCGATTGCTCTACGTGCAAGTCTGAATTTTTTTCTGCTACAATAACAGAAAATGGAGGAAGTATAACATCCTTATTTTTAGTAAAGACTCCAGGCCTTTCGTCTATATGGTATTTAGAATCGATGAAGAGAGTCAGCATTCCTCCGATAAGAAATAGACTAAATGCTATGATTATTATGTTGCTTTTTTTCATGGTTTTTTGTTCTCATTAATGGCTATAATTAATTCTTTTAAGTCATTCTCATTAAGCTTTAACATTTTTACTTTCTGAATAAATTCAGGAAGATCGTGATTGAAAAATGCTGATTTTTCTGTTCCTCGTATCAATTCCGTGGCTTTGTCCGATACGAAGAAACCTACACCGCGTTTGTTGTCGAAAATGCCTGCTTCATTCAGTATCGCATACGTACGTAAAACGGTATTTCGGTTTACTTCAAATTCTGCTGCTAGATCGCGCACAGATGGAACCCGTTCATTTGCTTTAAGTTTACCTTCCAGTATCTGTAGGCATAGATTGTCAGCAATTTGTTGAAAGATGCCTTTTGTAGCTTTAAAATCTATACTCATACTTGTTTTTCTTTAAGTTTGAAGTAACCTAGTGGAAGTAAGAATAGGCCAGATAAATACATAATGGAGTAAAGCCAAAATTCTACATTTCTGACGTGTAAGTTGGTTAGTTCGTATTCTTTCAGATTAACATTAAAACCATTGGTTTCCGGATAAAAGAGGTGTGAAAACATCACTGTCAGGCAGAATAAAATGTAAACGACTATTCCAAAAGAAATGACAGTTTTTACAAGGGCGTTTTTCTTAAAAAACAATCTGACTGAAAAAAGATAGGAACCTAAAGAAAGAATAGCAAAAATCATAGCCAACATTATGTGAGTTTTTTCTCCATTTATCATGTTTTGAAAGGTTAATTTTTGTATTGTCAATGGATCAAGTTCTTTATAAAAATTTAGAATGGTCCAACGAGCTAAATGTGTGTCAAGCCAGATTATAAGTATAAATAGAATGATGCCCCCGATGAAACGTATTAAAAATTGCACCAGATACTTCTCGAATGTTGAAGCGGGTAGGAGTAAGTAATTGGTGGCTCTGATTTTATTACTCATTTCTGGAAAGGATAATCCAACAAAGACCCCCAAACCAAAAAGGCTGATTATGACGATCCGCATATAATTGATGTGATTGTAAACGTAACCAACATTGTGTTTTGGCATATCCATGTAGAATATTGCGAAACCCAAGAAGAAGGCTCCTATAAAAGTGAGTAAGTAGGTCTTATAATTAATCAACACATCATTCCGCAGAAGCTGATAAAACCTTTTTAAACTAAAAAACTGATTTGTTTCCATAGGTGCTTTATTAAATGGATTTGTTGATAATGGCGTTAAACAATAGTTCCAGGTCGATACTGGATTCCCTTTCTGCAGTGGCAGGAAGCATGATTCGATACCCGATGGGGCAACTTTCCTGGTAGAGTACATTCTCAATGCCGGTTAAACTATTGACCGTTTCAAAATAGAGCTTCTGCGAGATGTTCTCGGTTTCTTCCTCGTAAAGAAGGTGGCCTTCGTCGATCACAACAATCTTGTCAATAATGGTATCGATGTCTTTTACCTGATGGGTGGAGATTAAGACCAGCTGTTCGTCTGTTACTGAACTGACCAATATTTTCCGAAACTGACTTTTGGAAGGAATGTCCAATCCATTGGTGGGCTCATCCAGTATCAGCACTTTGCAATTGCTGGCCAGGGCGAAGGCAATTAAAAATTTCTTTCGTTGTCCATGCGATAACTGATTTAGTTTCGAAGAAGGTTGTAATTCAAATTCTTCGAAAATAGTCTCTAGCTTTTCGTGATCAAAGGACGGGTAAAGCGGGCTGAATGCTTTCACATAGCATAGAATGCTGATGGATGGGAAGGTGAACTCTTCTGGAACCATATAGATGTCGGACAGGAAGCTTGGCTTGCGCTGAAAGGGCGTAAAACTATTTACGTCAAGTTGGCCCTGCTGCGGTTCTATTAAGCCTGCAATGAGGCTTAGAAGGGTTGATTTGCCTGCACCGTTTTTGCCTAGGAGGCCTACGATATGCCCGTTTTCAGCTTTAAGGGAGAAATCCTTGAAAAGCGGCGTTTTCTTTTTGTAACGAAAGGATAGGTTTTTAATTTCAATCATGGCTTATATGTTTAGGTGTCTATGTAGCTATGCCACAAAGAAAAGAAAAATATTTCTATTTTAAAATTAATTATGAACTAATTTTAAAATAGGTAAAAATAAACAGGCTACTCGTTCAACTTTCGTTGAACGAGTAGCCTGCAATACTGTAAGTTATGATTATTTTAAATTAAAACCCCAACATCACCCCAATCGACACCGCCTTCACATCAGGCCCTTTTTTATACTCAAAAATTCCAAACGGTGAATATTTCGCATACAACCCAAAATTACCTATCCCCGCCATCGCTACATAATCCAGGCAAAACGGAGCAACATTCAAGCCTCTGCCTTCAACACCTTTTACAGTGTGCCCGTTTTCATCTTTGTATTTAACCTTGGAAGAAGCAAGTGTTCTGACACCGCCAATCACACCGGCAGCCAGATAAGAACATTTATTGCCTCCCAGGTTTGGTTGCCATTCCAGAAGCAAGGGGATGGTAAAATAGACTGTTCGTAGTCTGCTGTATTTATAGTTGATACCTTCAGGTGCAGGAGCTGTGGAGGTAACTCCATCAGTTTCCACCAAGTGTTTGTTGTCGTCAAAATGATAATTACGCCAGTCGAAACCCATACCTGTTGTTATGCCCAAATTGTTCCGATAAATGGGTAAAGTGATTTCGGAAAAATTAAAGAAGAATTCATGAGATTCCAGGGTATTTACAGCAAAACCATCCATGGTGGATAAGTTCAGGAAAGCATCGGTGACATTGACAAAACCAAAGCCTAAACCGGCCCAATGCGATTTCATTTTAAAATCACGGTGATGAAATCTTTTACCAAAAAGTGGTATTTGAAAACCAATTTCTTCGATCACAGTCCAGTTTTCATAGCTTTTGGTATCGCTGTAAATTCCTTCGAAAACCTGTTTATAGGGTACAGTGTCGTTGGATAGAGATGTGTCAAAGACTTTAACTTTGACCTGACCAATGCTATCGTTAATATTGATACTCTTGTTGTGATAGGTGAAAGTTGTGTCAGACGAAGCTGTTTCGGCGGCAACTGGCTGGAGCCCTGCAAAGAGGGGTAAAAGCACTAAGTAGGCGATTTTTTTCATAGTTGTATAAATGTTTAGGATTATTTCTTTTTTAGTAAAAGTTTGAGGACATCCTCCGTTTCGCTTTTGGTTTCGATGTAAATCAAAGTTATCTGGCTTCTGGGTTTTGAGGATTCATTAAATAGTACCAGCCTATTGTCTTTGTCTTTGCGTGGTAGTTGCAGGTAAATAGAGGTCGGAATGCCATTGGTAACTACTTGCTTAATTTTCTTAGCACCGGTTCCGTCCCTGGAAAGACACTCACGGATAAAGATGGCAGCAAATGGGTCGTTTCGGATGGTAATACTTTTGAAAAGGGTGAAGTTGTAGTTTTCCAGAACTTCATTGGTTAGTTCCACCATGACTACGCCTCTTTTTTTTCCGAATTGGTCAAATACTTTGCTGATTTGCAGGTCTTTCTGTGCAAAAAGGCTGGGGGACGCAGTCAGTGCAACAGCCACAAGCAGCAAAAAATAGATGTTGGATATTTTCATAATTTTCTGTATTTAATCTTCTGAAAACAATTGAAGTTGTGTGAGTATCAAATCATGATCGTTCAAGTTGCTGGAGCTTTCCTGAATTTCATTGCAGGAAGAGGACATGATTTCCAGGGAGGCCAACGCTTGGTCTTTCACTACTTGGGTATCGGTATATTTGTGTCCATTAATGTAGGTGAAGTCGGACTTTTTATCGTTAAGTAGTCCTTTTGAAAAGAGGATCAAGCCCAAAAAGACAGCGGCAACACTGGCCCACTTCAGGAAAGGAATGAGGATGACTTTTGGCTTTTGCTTTTTCTCAGCAAAGTATCCAAATATGGCGCGGTCGGCTTCGAAAGAGTCAGGTATATTATCTTGTGAAAGAAACTCGTGCAGTAATTTTTCATCAGCTGTAGAGGTTTTTCCTTCGTAATACATTTCCAATAAGACGTTGGCTTGTTTGGTGGTGATATTTTTTTTCATTATTTCGTCATTTTTAAGTAGTCCTCGCGTACTTTCTTTCTGGCTCTTGAAAGATTCATCCGGATGGCTTCTACGTTTGAACCTGTTATTTCTGCAATCTTTTCCACTTCAAATTCTTCTATGTCTTTCATCTGAATGATGGCCTTCTGTAGCGGTGGCAAGCGTTCGATGATAGTGTGAAGTACTTCTTCCGTGTTCTTTCGTTCCAATTGCAGATAGGGGTTGTCGGGTCCTGCCTGCCGGAGCAGTTCATCATTGAATGAATCCAGTCTGTTACGGACTCTGAGCCTGTCGATGCAAAGGTTTTTTGTGACTGTTGATGCAAAGGCTTCCAGACTGTCGTACCGATCCAGCGAATCTCGCATGTGCCAAAGCTTCAGGTACACCTCTTGTACGGTGTCCTCGCTGTCTTGCTCCTCTTCAAGCATTTTCTTCGCGATGTAGAGGAGTTTGCTGCGTAAAGGCAATAATTCAACCTTAAATCGTTCTGGATTCATTGTATATAAGACGTGGAGAATTTAAAAACGTAACCTCGGAATAGAAATAATTTTTACAAAAGTAAAAAACCAGGGTTAACATTCTGACTTTTAGGATAAAAAATAGGGCACCCTAAAAATGGATGCCCTAAAATATTTTATCAAAGGAAGTTCAGTTGCTTAACGCAAAGGTCGTTGTGCCAATAATATAACCGTCAGCAAAAATGTCTACGCGGTAGGTGCCAGGGTGAAGAAATTCTTCTACATCCCAGAAAATGACTACTGGCACTTCTTCTCCTTCATAGTCGATGGGGCGACGTGCTGAGTAATTGATGTATTTGTCTTCAAACAGGAAGATATTGTCGTTTTTCTTTACGAGCAGTGTTTCATCGGGTTGAATAATACGAAGGTAAATGTATTTTTCACCCGTAGGAGCTGAAATATTTTTGGTGATGAAAAAGTTGAATTTAAGTTGTGCTGTTTTACTTATTTTTTTTGCCGGGCGATTCTTGTTGGTCAGGCTTGCAATGGTAATGTTTCTGGCTTCCAGAATGGCGGCTAGTGTCACCTTGGCGGTCAGTGCTTTTTTCTCACCTTCCAAAGCTGTGGCTTTTTGCTGTACATCTTCAAAACGCCTCACCACGACTTTGTTTTCAGTACGAAGTTGTGAGTTTTCAGCATGGAGGGAGTCTATCTGAGCAACATATTGCTTCATGATGCTTCTGAGTAATTCCAATTCCTTTTTTAATTTGCTGATTCGTTTTGTGTCGGTAGACTTAACTGTTTTTAATTCTTCCAAAAGGCGTTGAACTTTGTAGCGTTCGGCATCGAGCATGGTAGCCAGAGAGTCATTCCCGATGCGAAGTCCGTAGCCTTCATACTGTAGGGCAAGTTGAGAATATTCATCTGTAAGTTCTTCTTTTTCGAGGTCAAATTGCTTTGTTAAGCCAGTAATTGTTGCTTCTTTGGCGCGTAAGCTGAAAAAAAGATAGGCCATTCCGCCAATTATCAATAATAGGAGTATCCCTAGGAGTATTTTTATTTTGGTTTGCATTTTAAAATCAATTTTTGACTGAGGATATGAACTTTTTGAGATGAATCGTGAACTAAATATTTGTACATGCAAAAATACTAAATTCTGCGCAATATACTATTTTCTGAATGGGTTAAGCTGTTAGAATTGTCAGGTATAAATATTTAATAAAAATTCACACAAATGGATTAAGGAAATTTTTCTCTAATTAGGGAAAAATTGTACCTTTGCGCTATTATTAAAAAAGATTCCCATTCCTGGGTTTTTTATTTCAATTGGGATTAGTTAAACCGTAATAAAATTTTAGTTATGTCTAAAGTAACAGTTGTAGGTGCAGGCAACGTTGGTGCTACCTGTGCAAATGTAATGGCAATCAATGAAATTGCCAATGAAGTAGTTTTGTTGGATATCAAAGAAGGTATTGCTGAAGGCAAAGCGCTTGATATGATGCAAACCGTAAGCTTACTTGGTATTGATACCAAAATTGTAGGTTGTACAAACGATTATGCCCGTACAGCAAATTCGGATGTTGTTGTCATTACTTCAGGTATTCCTCGTAAACCAGGTATGAGCCGCGAAGATTTAATCGGTGTAAATGCAGGCATCGTTAAATCGGTGGTTGATCAGTTGCTCGCTCATTCTCCCAATGCTATTTTGGTGATTATCAGCAATCCAATGGACACCATGACTTATTTGACTCTGAAAGCTACAGGTCTTCCTAAAAACCGTATTATCGGTATGGGTGGTGCTTTGGACAGCTCACGTTTCAAATGTTATTTGAGCCAGGCTTTGAATGTCAATGCTAATGAAGTAGAAGGTTTGGTTATCGGTGGACACGGTGATACCACCATGATTCCTTTAACTCGTTTTGCTACTTACAAAGGTGTACCTGTATCTGAAATCTTAAGTGTTGAAGCTTTGGCAAAAGTTGCTGGTGACACGATGGTTGGTGGAGCTACATTGACCGGTCTTCTTGGTACTTCTGCCTGGTATGCTCCGGGTGCTGCAGGTGCTTATTTGGTTGAATCTATTCTTCGTGACCAAAAGAAGGTTATTCCTTGCTGTGCTTACCTGGAAGGTGAATACGGACAAAGTGATATCTGTATCGGTGTTCCTTGTGTGATCGGTAAAGATGGTATTGAAACTATTATTGACTTCAAACTGACTACAGACGAAAAAGCATTGTTCGAAAAGAGCGCTGCTGCAGTTCGTAACATGAATGCTGTTTTGAGCGAATTGGGCGTTTTAGCCTAGGCTATTAAATTGGATGGACAAGGGGAGGTCTTCTTTTTGAAGGTCTCCTTTTTGTTTTTTTAGTCTCACTTGTCTGAATACAATTCAAAAGTAGTACTTTTGTCCTTCCTCAGTTGAAAAACTGCCACCAACTAAAAAAAATTTCATGAAATTTTATAGGTTCCTGTTCTTGTTGATTTTATTACCTGCTTGCTTGTCGGCTCAGGATTCTATTCCTGGTAAGCGATTCGAGAGTATTGTCACCAGGATCAATAAACCTGTACCCGGCAAAGGCTCTGTCACAATCATTCAGGATGATAAAATAGCCGATAAGTTGGGGCGACCTGCCATAAAGAATGCCATTATCGTTCAATCCAACGGAGATAATAAATATCTGAATTTAACTGGCTGGCGCATTCAGGTTTTTTCCGGAAACAATCAACGCGTCTCTAAAAATGAGGCTTTCAGTAAGGAGGCAGATCTTAAATCCACTTTTCCGGAATTATCAACATACGTAAAATACAATGCTCCATTTTGGCGTTTAAGGGTTGGTGACTTTCAGACGTATCAGGATGCTCAAAATATGCTGGTACAGTTGCGTCATACCTTCCCTGCATTCGGTCGGGAAATGTCTATTGTAAAAGAAAAGATACAGGTTAAAGTTCAGTAAAATGGTTGATAAAAGAGTTCTTCTTGCTACAGAATCAAATCCGGTTCAGGTTGAACTGGCTAAACATTATGCAGAAATTTTGCGCTTATTGGGTGAGGATCCTTCTAGAGAAGGGTTGCTGAAAACTCCTAGTCGCGTAGCAAAAGCCATGCAGTTTCTCACCTATGGTTATGAAATTGATCCGGGTGAGGTTTTGAAGTCTGCGATGTTTAAAGAGGATTATCGCCAAATGGTTATTGTCAAGGACATTGATTTTTATTCCATGTGTGAACATCATATGTTGCCCTTTTATGGCAAAGCACATGTGGCCTATATCCCAAATAACTACATTACGGGTTTGAGTAAAATAGCCCGTGTGGTTGATATTTACGCGCGTCGATTGCAGATTCAGGAGCGCATGACTACACAAATAAAGAATTGCATTCAGGAGACGCTCAATCCGCTTGGAGTGATGGTTGTTATTGAAGCTCAGCACTTGTGCATGCAGATGCGTGGGGTGGAAAAACAGAATTCGGTCACGATGACATCCGATTTTACGGGGGTGTTTCAGCAGGCGAAGACGAGGGAGGAGTTTATTAATCTGATACGGAAATAATAAAAAAACGGATGTACTTTTATAAAGAGCATCCGTTTTTTAGTTTGAATTTTTTATTTGGTTTTGACTACAACGACCCCATTTTTTCCTTTTTCTCCGTATTTATCGGTAGCTGATTTATCTTTTAAAACGGTAACCGATTCAATATCTTTGGTTTTAATTTTTGTGGTGTCGTTTAAGTATTCCATTGTTTTTTCTATTCCATCAATCATTACCAGTGGTGCAGGTTCATTTTTTTTGTTGTTAATAATGCCCTTATCATGAGTTGCTATTTTATATAGGATAGGTATTGTATAATAAACGGCGACATCTTTCCCCTTTTCTTTTCCAGGTATCCATTTTGGCATCATTTTAATTACACGCATGGCTTCTGCGTCACATGCAGGGTCAAGTCCTCGCATTACTTCAACGTTTGTAACGGTGCCAGTTTTACTTACGACAAAACGGATAATTGAGCGCCCTTGAATACCCTTCTCAGCTGCTGAAGCCGGATATTTAAGGTTATCCTGGATATATTTTAGTAATGCAACTTCACCACCTGGGAATACCGGCTTTTGTTCTACACTTGTACTCGCTTTTTCCCCGTCAGGCAATTTCAGGTTTTCTTCCTTTACTACTTTTTCATTGTTATTGTCTTGCTTAATTTCGTTTTGCGCCATTAAATCGGCTGTTTTAGAAATGACTGCTGCGTTTTGCCCCTGATTTCTCTCAAGTTTGTTACTCCACGCATTGGCTGAAAAAAGCAATAAGGCAAACATTGGCAGGGTCAGTGCATATTTGCACAAACCGGCCCAGGAAGATTTTTTCTTGTTCATCATGATGATTCTGTTTTTTAGTTGTGATACATTAAAGCTGTTGCCCAATTTTGCAGGCGTTTGTTGGTATGATAGACGTAAAAGGTGATACTGATAGCTTTTTTGATCGAATCCGGAGTGTAAAACGTCCTTGTCGGCCAGATATTCCAGGTTAGCGCGCAAATGATTTTTAAGTAACCAGATGCATGGGTTAATCCAGAATAGGGCGCAAATGATTTCCGAAAGAAGGACATCTAACGAGTGGTGTTGGTTTGCATGCGCCTTTTCGTGGTGAATTATCTCTTCCAGATCGGCCGTGCTGTGATCGCCTGGTTGAATAAAAACCCAGCCAAAAAAGGAAAATGGAGCAGTGCCAGCCGGGAGGTGAATGATTTTCTGACCATAGAGTTTTTCTTTAGTACCATTTCTGGCAAGTAGAAGTACAGTTACAATATGCCAGATAATTCGAATTAGAAGTATGGAAGCAATTGCAAAATAGGCCATAAGTACTATTTCCCCAGTTGTCAGACTTTCTTTTTGACCGGCCGAGATGGTTATTTCAGGTAGGGTGTTACTTAGTTGCTGGCTTATAGCTACTGCCGGTTTGCTGTTTTGTATCCAGGATAAAAGGCTGATAAATGGATACAAGATTGCAAAGGCAAGCCCTATAAGGATAGCAAACCTTTTTTCCTTGAAAAAGGTGTCCTTGTGCAAAAAAAGTCTGTAAAAAAGATACAAGGCAATAAGTGCGATATTTGCCTTAAAAAAGTAGACAATCAAAGCATCCATGATTATATTTTTTTTTGTTTTTCAATCAGATCTATGATATCTCTCAATTCGTCCATAGATATTTTTTGTTTTTGAGCAAAAAAAGTGACCATGTCTGTGTAGGAATTTTGAAAGTAGTTTTCAACAACGCCTGAGAGGAATTTGTTCTTGTACTCTTCTTCAGAAACACGTGGGGTGTATTCGTAAGTATTCCCATAGTGTTTTGAAAGAAGGTATCCTTTACGTTCCAGATTCTTTACGACGGAAGCCAGGGTCGTGTAGGGGGGCTGAGGGTTTGAGAATTTTTCCAGATAATCTTTGATAAAACCAGGTCCGGTCTTCCAAATGATCCGCATGGCTTCTTCTTCCTGTGATGTTAGTTTTTCCATATTGTCAGTGTATTACGATTGTATCGCAAAACTACGAAACATTCGTAATAAAACAAGGGTTTGGACTGAAATTAACATAATTTAATAGAATGGAAAAAAGAAAACCGTGCAGTTGCCTTCTTAAAAAGGTCTACTGCACGGCTTAATTTATGTTGAATGAGCTATTAAAGCTGATCGTCAATCATTTTGATTTTCTTGTAGATTAGGTCGCGTTCTTCTTTGAGTTCGTCGATTTTTTTCTTCATGCTGTCAAGCAGTCCATTCCCGGACGATTTGGAGGTGGTGAAAAAACCGATGTTGTTTTCGGATGTTTTAATTTCACTCGTGAGTGCGTCAAACTGACGAAGCAGACGTTCACGTTCGTGCAAAACTTTACCCTGACTTTTGCCATTCATATCTTCCAGGTTGTGTTGGAAATTATTCAGGCGACGGTTGCTCTTGTCAATGTGCAAACGTTCCATTTGTGCGTCTACTGCATCGTGCCAGGACTTATATACTTTGTCTTTTTCCTTGAAAGGCACATGACCGGTTTCATTCCACTTGGCTGTAAGTTCACGAACCAGCTTGATGGCTTCTTCGTCTGGCATTTCAGGGGTGATGGCTTCGATTTGTTCAATCAGTTCTTTTTTGGCAGTCAGATTGCGTTGCTCTTCGTTCTTTTGAGAAGGTGCGTTCTTTTCTTTTTGTTCGAAGAAAAAATCACAAGCTGCAATAAAACGTTTCCAGATGCTGTCGGAAAATTTCTTAGGAACAGGTCCTATCGTTTTCCATTCTTTCTGAATCTGGATAAGGGTGTCTGATGTAACTTTCCAGTCGATGCTGTCTTTCAACGCTTCTGCTTTTTCGCAAAGATTCTTTTTCTTTTCCAGATTTTGATTTAAAACATCTTTGGAAGCCTTGTAAAATTCGCTTTTTTGACGGAAGAAATTATCGCAGGCTGAGCGGAATCTTTCAAAAACTTTGATGTTCACTTTTTTGGGTGCAAAGCCTATGGCTTTCCATTGTTCCTGCAAGTGGATGATTTCTGTCGTTTTAGCGTCCCAGTCTTTGTAGGATTTTAACAGAGTAAAATCAATGGCTTCAAGTGCTTCGCAGATGGCCGTTTTTTGAGTGAGGTTTTCACTTTCGATGGTCTTGAGGCGCTCGAAGAAACCCTGGTGATTTTTATTGATGATGCTGGATGCATTTTTGAAACGGTTCCAGATATCTTCGCGGAATTCCTTGGCTACAGGGCCGGTTTCACGCCAGTCTTCGTGCAATTTCTGCAATTGACGGAAAGCAATAACGACGTCGGATTCTTCTGCCAGTTTCTCTGCACTTTCACAAAGAACGGATTTGATTTCAAGGTTTTTCTTAAAATCGTATTCGCGAAATTCGTTGTTTATTTTGAGCAGATCGTAGAAACGTTCGATCTCCATTTGATATTTTTTCCAAAGCTCGTTGACCTGATCCTGCGGTATAGAACCAATTTCTTTCCAGGTTTGCAGCAGTCTTCTGAATTCGGGAAGATTTCTTCCGATGTCTTCTGTGCTGTCTGTCAGTGCTTTGATGTCTTCAATGATCTGTGTTTTCTTTTCCAGATTCGTTTTGCGTTGCTTATCCTGTTCGGCTTGTCTTTCAGCGCGTTTTTCGCGCCAGTCGTTTAGTAAAACCTTGAAATCTGCTTCTTTAGCATCTTCTTCTGCGACAAAACTTTCAATAGCATTTCCGGCTTCTACGAAAACCTTGCGTGCATTTTCAACTTCTTGTTTGTGTATTTTGTAGAAAGATTGCTTGAGTATATCAACCTTTTCTTTTATATCGGTGCTTGAGTTTTCAACCAAAGATTTGAGCAAGTCAATAATCTCTTGTTTTGAACTGATGGAATGTATAGGCGTCTCAATTTCGAGAGTTGGTTCAACTTCGATCGGTTTTTCAACTTCAACTGATTTTTCAAGCAGGTCTGTCGTTTCAGATACTGTTTCTGCAACCAGATCTTCCGGATTTAAATCGGTCACTTCTTCATCCTTTACTGGCTCTGAAGTCGTTTTGGGTTTGGCCACCCGTTTAGTTTTGGGTTTAACGATTTCCGGTTGATTTTCTTCTTCCGGTTGGTTATCAGCTGTAGGGTTAACAGCGTCTGTGAGAGTTTCTTCCAACTCTGCGTTGTTTGGCAGATTGTTGGTTTCTTTTGTGTCCATAATCAAATTATTTATAAGTTAGAGCTACCTTAATAAAGGTTATTACAAATTAAAGCAAAAGTTTTGGGAATAGCATTATGGTTAATCAACTTTTTGTCTTATAGCCACTTCTTGTGTTTGAAGTATAGTAGGATTAACCCTGAAAAGGCAAACATCAGTCCGATGGACCACCAAAAACCATTTGCATCTTTCGTAAATGGCATATCTGGAATATTTTGGCCGAAGATGCTGGCAATCAACGTTGGAGGCATAAATATCACTGAAACTATAGTGAAAATCTTTATGATTTTATTTTGTTCTACATTCACCAGTGCCATGAATATTTCCTGCATGTTGTTTAACCGTTCAAAACTAAATTTGGTGTGTTCAATCAATGATGTGACGTCCCTGAGTATGATTGTCAGCTTCGAATTGAGTTCAGTGGGCATCAGTTCACTTCGTAGCAAATTGGATAGGGATCTCTGTTTTTCAATGATGTTCTGGCGCACTTGCATGATTTGCTCCTGAAGTTCGGTGATGTCCATCAGTACATCTTCGTCGGCATCTCGGAGTGTATCACTTAAAATCGTGATTTTGTCTATGATGTCTTCTATAAGGTCGGCATCTTTTTCCACCCGCATTTCCATGATAGCCACCATTACATGGTAGCCAGTAGGGTAGTTTCTTGGATTGGTGGAAAGCTTTTTTGTCGTTTCTGTGAAAGAGCTGAGATCTTCGCTGTGTACTGTTACCAGAATATCGTTCTTCATGATGAATGAAACGTTTTCTGCTTCGTAATTGGGTAGTAGAAAGTGAGAGTTGACTACCAGTGTATCCGTTGTTTCTATAAAACGGGAGGACATCTCAATTTCCTCCATTTCTTCTTCTTCCTGAATGTAGATTTTAAGAAAATCTTCCAATTGATCTTCTACTTGGTCATCCACATCGTGTAAATCAATCCATAGGAACTTTTCTATGGGTGTGCTTTTTAGGAATTCCAGGCTGCGGCTCACTTTGATACGACCGCTTTCGTGATAAAATAGTTTAATTTCGGCCATGGCGTTTATGCTTTTTTCATCGGCTTTTCCCGATGTAATGTTAAGACTTTGATAAAGACGCTTTTTTGAGGCAATATGCCCGCTTAAAAAAATCGCTTAGCCAAGCTCTCCAACATAGGGAGAAACTATATTTGTAAGATGAACAAACTGTTCAACGGATAGTTGTTCCGGTCTAAGATTAAAAATCGGATCGTTCGTTACCGGGCAGTCATTTCCCAACAATGGTTTCAGTGAATTCCTCAGGGTTTTTCGCCTTTGGTTAAATCCGGTCTTAACGACTCTTTTAAATAGTATTTCATTACAATCCAAACCAGTCCTTTTATTGCGTGTAAGACGGATCACCGCTGATTTAACCTTGGGCGGCGGGTCGAATACATGCTCATCGACAGTGAATAAGTATTCAATATCGTAGTAAGCTTGAAGTAAAACACTCAGGATGCCGTAGGCTTTTTTCCCAGGTTTTGAAGCGATTCGCTCTGCTACTTCTTTTTGAAACATACCTGAACAACAGGGTACAATATCCTTGTTTTCAAGCACTTTAAATAAGATCTGAGAAGAAATGTTGTAGGGGTAATTACCGATGATGCAAAAAGGGCCATCGTATATGCTCTCAAGAGGCAGTTTCAGAAAGTCGTTACCAATTATTCGTCCGGAAAGTGTAGGGAAATGTTCTTCTAAATAGGTGACTGAATCGCGGTCTAGTTCGACCACTTTGAGGTCATGGCCATAATCAAGTAAAAAACGAGTTAAAACTCCCATGCCGGGTCCGATTTCAAGAATCGGCATACCCTTATAAGCATCAAGCGTTTGCGCAATGCGTGCAGCAACATCCAAGTCTTTTAGGAAATGTTGCCCCAGTGATTTTTTGGGTTTTACAATCGTCATCCACCTCAGTAAGAAAAAATTTGTATATTTGTGCGCCTCACATACTTGTAAGGCAGCGCAAAAGTAAACATTTTAATCGAAAGTAGGTCACGAATGAAACAAATTAAAAGAATCTTCCAGATTCTAATCCCATTAGCTTTGGCTGCAATTTTATTTTGGTGGGTTTATAAGGATATGGATTTCTCAAAACTAGGCAAGGTCTTTAGGGATGGCCTACACTATGAGTGGTTTGTTGTTTCTTTTTTTTTAAGTGTCCTGAGTATGATTATCCGCGGACTACGCTGGCATCAATTGATTGAACCTGTTTGTCCCGGTGGACGTCAAAAAATCACCATCCTTTCCATTTTTGTCGGTTATGCAGCAAATTTGCTTTTGCCAAGGGCAGGAGAGGTTGTGCGATGTGGTGTTCTGAAAAAATCGGACGGGCTTTCTTTTTCAAAAACGTTGGGTACAGTTATAACGGAGCGGGTTTTTGATGTAATGTGTCTTTTGATTATCACATTAGGAACGATTTTATTTCAATTAGGGTTTTTTAGTAATTTCTTTAAGGAAAACCCTTCTTCTCTGGATAAATTAATTCATTTGGCAACATCACCTATTATATGGGGGGGGCTATTATTAGTCATTGCACTTTTTTTCTTGTTGCGAAAACGTGTGCTACATTTTAAATTTTTCGAGAAAATCAGCGGTTTTGTATTGAAGCTTTGGGTTGGAATGAAAAGCATAACCACTTTGAAACATCCGGTACTTTTTGTTTTCTGGTCTATAGCCATCTGGGGAATTTACTTTTTAATGTTTTATATAGGTAAGTTTTTCTTTTCGTTTGACGTATCTTTAGGCGTTCTTGCCATGCTGAGTGGATTTGTAATGGGATCATTTGGTGTTGTCGCACCTGTACAGGGTGGTATTGGAGCGTATCATTTTATGGTGATTTTTACGCTGATGTTTTATGGCATTTCGGAACCGGATGCAGCCATATTTGCTTTGGTGATACATGGCTTGCAAACTATTGTAACCCTACTTACTGGTTTTATTGCATATATATGGGTCGTTGCATTGGATAAGAAAGACAAGGTACAATCAGCAACACACATCAATTGATTTTTTTAAAAAATGTGTAAAACCAGGGTGGCAAATTAAGTTTATAGATGTAAATTAAACCTTTATCATTTTTTGTTGTCTTATACCGATTAGAGGATTTTAATTGTTCCCGATTTTTAAGGTTGGATCTTTTTATATAATTTCAGATACCATGACTATCTATACCAGACATACGTTCTATATCCTTATTTGTACGCTTTTTTTAAGCTTGCAATGCTTTGCTGAGGATATTGAAACACCTCCTACAGTAGAAGCAGAAACCTCTACACAAAACGAATGGGGTTTATGGAATTCCGTCGATTTACAAAAGAAATGGGAAAATGGTATTGCCGTTGAACTTGAACAAGAAACTCGTTTGCGTGATAATTTCACGGCGACAGATAAATTTATGACCACGCTTGGTCTTTCCTACAAATGTTTTTCATTTCTGAAAGCTGGAGCAACGTATTCCATGATAAATTACAATCATCCAGGCAAGACATCCACTGACAATGTGGCCTATTGGGAAATGCGTCGTCGTTACAGTTTGTATTTGGTAGGTGATTACTCTTTTAAACGTTTTAATTTATCTTTGAAAGAACGCTATCAAAGTACCTATCGGGTAGGCGTAGAAGAAACCTCTACAAGAGCCAATCCAAAGGCTTTATTGCGTTCAAAGCTGACCGTGGCTTATAATGTGAAAGGTCTTAGTCTGGAACCATATGTTTACTGTGAATTGCAACATTCACTGAATGCCCCGTCTGGAAATAATGGGTTGGTGGAGACTCGGTATGCTGCCGGGCTTGACTATAAATTTGATGATGGTATATCTCTTAATTGTGGCTATATTTTTGATATTGACAAAGAGGAACTTGTGAATACCAGTGTGATGTTTTTTGGTATTGGCTATTCTTTTTAAAACGAAAGAAATGGATTTGCGACAGCTGAAAGTTTGGAGTGAAATGAAGACAATCACCTTGTCTGAAATGAATGGTATCCGATTGATGAACCGGATTGATACCAAATATATGATACTTGAAGATCTGCTACCCGGTCTTTTAGAAGAAATAAAAAAGGATTACCGGGTACAGGTTGTTAATAATTTACCTGTAAACAGATATAAAACGACCTATTTTGATACGTCGGAGATTGATATGTATACCATACATCATGATAATAAACTGGTAAGAGAAAAAATTCGAACAAGAACCTATGTAGAATCAGCTTTATCCTTTTTGGAAATTAAAAGTAAATCAAACAAAGGAAGAACTACTAAAGAAAGGATGATCATAGGAAATGATGATTTTACGAACTTTACGAATAATTTAGATGCTGTTAAGTTTTTATGTAAGAACTCAAATTGGGGGGATAAAGAATTGTTCCCACAGATAACCAGCAGCTTTGACAGAGTTACTTTGGTCAATAATGATAAAACAGAACGTCTTACTATTGACGGGAATTTAGTTTTTACCAATATTCAGACAGGTTTGGAAAAAGAAATGACTGGGCTGATCATTATCGAGTTAAAGCAGGATGGAACTTACCCATCATTATTCAGAAACCTTCTAACTAAAAATAAAGTGTTGCCAAATGGTTTTAGTAAATATTGTCTCGGCATGATAGAAACTAATCCAGACGCAAAACAAAACCGATTTAAATCTAAAATACGTTACATTAATAAATTAACTGAAAATTACCATGATTAATTTTGATGAATTAGGCATCGATACAACATCCGTTATTGAAAAACTAAGTACAATTACACCACAGTCTTCTCTTGACTTCTTAGGTATACCTCTGTTTGATGGTCAAAGTCTGATGCAATTAGTGCTTAGATTTGTTTTTAATCTGATTGTCTGCTGGACCATTATCCATTTTCTTTATTATAAGAAAAAAGGTCAGCGTGACTACTATTTTACCTTTCTACTTTTTAGTGTAACCATATTCCTGCTTATCTTTTTATTAGATAATGTTAAGATTCAAATGGGTTTTGCGCTGGGTCTGTTTGCTATTTTCGGGATGATCAGATATCGGACGGAGTCAATTCCAATCCGGGAAATGACTTATTTGTTCATGATTATAGGTATCTCGGTTATTAATGGTTTGGCGATGACGGTCAGTTATGCGGAATTGTTTACCACCAATGCCCTTTTTATTCTAATGACGTGGTTGTTGGAAAACAATCGTTTCCTGAAACATGATTTGCCTTACAAGGTTATTTTATATGAAAAAATTCATTTGATACTTCCTGAACGTAAAGAGGAACTGCTGGCAGACTTAAAAAAGAGAACTGGTTTGGATATTGTCAAATTTGAGATTGGAAATATCGATTTTTTGCGTGATGTAACCTATATCAAAGTTTACTACAATCTCACTGAAAATGAAGATTTTCATTCTTCAAAATATGAAAATATTAAGCCAACTGATTTTTAGATTTTACCTAAGTCTTTAGTTTCAGAACTTTTTATCCTTTTTCTGTCATTTCTCTTTGCTCGTTTGTATCTTTGTCATAGATCGTCTTTACCATTTTTTATTGATTTGTAAAAACAATTTATTGATTTTGACGTTATACCAATAAGATATCATACTAATTATACGAGATACAATGAAAGAAGATTTCAAGAAGCTTAACCCCTCTGCACTGTGGGGACATTTTTACGATTTGACCCAGATTCCCCGTCCATCGGGGTTTATGGGTCCCATTCAAGATTTTATGTTAGACTTTGGCCAGTCTTTGGGGTTAAAAACCCTCAAAGATGAGGCAGGAAATATACTGATCAAAAAGCCGGCAACTGCCGGAATGGAAACCAAGCCGGGTATTGTGCTGCAATCCCACCTGGATATGGTTCCTCAAAAGAATAGCCAAATAAAGCATGATTTTGAAAAAGACCCGATTTGTGCAATTATTGATGGAGGCTGGGTTAGGGCAAATGAAACAACATTGGGCTCCGATAATGGAATCGGTGTTGCCGCAATAATGGCCGTTCTGGCTTCTAAAGATCTGCAACACGGACCTATTGAAGGTTTATTTACGGTGGATGAAGAAACTGGAATGTATGGTGCTTTTGGGCTGAAAGCCAAAGCTTTTGATGGTGAAATTCTGATTAATCTGGATTCTGAGCACGAAGGTGATCTTTTTGTGGGATGTGCAGGAGGAGTAAATCTAACTGCAGAATTTGAATATGAAAACAATGTACCTGTTCCTGAAGGGGACATTGCTGTAAAGCTCAATTTGAAAGGCTTGAAAGGTGGTCACTCAGGGGTGGATATACTGCTGGGTCGTGCCAATGCTAATAAATTACTTTTCCGTTTTTTGAAAAACGCAGTGGCAGAAAATGAAGTTCGCCTTTCTTCTTTTAGTGGCGGAACACTTCGTAATGCTATTCCACGGGAAGCTTATGCCATCGTGACAATACCAGATTCTAGTTTGGCTGATCTTGCTCAATCTGTGGCAGAATATGAAGATCAGATAAATGACGAATATAAAGGTATCGAAAATAAACTCCATTTTACAGTTGATCAGGTGGAATTGCCAACAGGTTTGATTCCCCAAATGGTACAAGATGATTTGATTAATGCCATTGAAGCCTGTCATAATGGTGTTTGGAGGATGATTCCAGATATGCCGGATGTGGTTGAAACTTCATCCAATCTGGCTATATGTGAAACTAGAGAAGGGCACATTAGCTGTCAGTTTCTGGTACGAAGCGCTATAGAATCAATGAAAACTACATTGGTTTCTTCTCTGCAAAGCTGTTTTTCAATGGCTGGAGCCAAAGTTACACTAACCGGAAATTATCCCGGCTGGAAGCCAAACCTGAAATCTCCAATCATGGACCTGATGTCAGGAATCTACGAACAGAAATGGGGCTTAAAGCCTAACGTGAATGTGATTCATGCCGGATTGGAGTGTGGTATTATTCAAGATGCTGTCGGTGCATTGGACATGATTTCTTTTGGGCCGAATATCTCTTTCCCTCACTCACCCGATGAGAAAGTTGAAATCGCAAGTGTTTTAAAATTCTGGGAATATTTGGTGGCCGTTTTGGCTGCAGTTTAAGCTTAATTGTAAAAGAATCAACTTATGAAGCGAAATATTATCCTCTTGATCCTGTTTTGTTTGTGTGTTTCCATCGGTCGTATACAGGCATCTAAATTTCCCGAATCTAAAGTTCCTGCCGTTAAAGACGTTATTGATTTTAACCGAATCAGGAAAATTGACAGATTGTTGGAGCAAGCAGTTGCACGTGAAGCATTGCCATCTGCCATTTGTTATATATCCTATAATGGAAAACAAATATATTTTAAAACCTTTGGGCTTGCTGATCGTGAAAATGAGATTAAATTGAGAAAAGATGCCATATTTCGCAATGCTTCTCAAACAAAACTTGTTACAACTGTCGCCCTGATGACTTTGTATGAACAAGGCTTATTTAAACTAGAGGACCCCATAAAAAAATACTTGCCGGAATTCTCAAATCCGGTGGTGTATGTTTCAGGTAGTGTTGCAGAGAATAATCTGGTAACACGTCCTGCACTCGGTGATATAACTATACGCCAATTGTTAAGTCACAGCTCTGGCATAAGCTATGATAAATACGGGCAAGATGTTCAGGGAATTCATTATCCGGGACAAATAACAACAGAGGAAGCAGTAAAGCGTATTGCTCAAATTCCACTTAAGCATGATCCGGGTGAAGGATTTACCTATGGGTATGGTCTGGATGTAGCCGGACGATTGGCAGAAGTCCTATCCGGTAAGCGTCTGGATTTGTTGATCAAGGAAAGAGTACTTGATCCATTGAAGATGGAAAATACCTATTTCTATCTTCCGTTAAAGAAAATTGATAAGCTGATTCCTTTGTATCAAAAGCCTGATAGAGAGGTTCCTGCCACCTTAGCCATAGATTCTCTGGATCGATTTTATCCTTTGGCTCAGAATCAACTCTATTTCGGAGGTGGCGGTGGATTAAGCGGAACGATCGTTGATTATGCACATTTTTGTCAAATGATTTTAGATAAAGGCCGGTATGGTAAAAAATCAATTTTGTCAAGAAAGACTGTTGAACAAATGTGTTCTGATCAACTTTTTGGAAATCAGGGTGATTACCAGTTTGGACTCGGTTTGGAAATAGCCACTGAAGAAGATTTTGCACGAACCATGAAATCTCCTGGCTCATTGCGTTGGGGCGGTTATTTTGGTACAGAATATATGATAGATCCTGAAAACAAACTTGTCATCCTGCTTTATACCAATAAAGTATCCTGGAAAAGTGATGATGACGTTTGGGGAGATCTTCTTCGTACAGTGTATATGTCTTTGAAATAATTTTGATTAGTTACATCAACTAATAAAAAACTCTGTTGGTATTTGTTGTTAATAAACAATTTATCAAGGAGAAAATCGCAAATTTGATAATGCGTATTCTCTTGGGAAAATGAGCATTAGGGTGAGAATTTAACAATTATTTGCAAATAATAATGGACATTATGGCAAATCTCCTCAATTGCATTCGTATATTTGCAAACCAAAATCAAAAGGTTGGGTTTAGTTCGTCGTGGTTAATAGTGTATCTATGCACATCTTGTCGAACCTTCGATCGTGGAAAGAATTTTGTATAAATACGTATTAAGCTTTTTAGGCTTGTAAAATAATCAATCAATTATAAAACAAACATTTTTATTATTATGGAAACCCAAAAACAAATGAAGGTCAAAAAAAGTCGTGGTGTATCAGCTGCGTTGGTAATTGTAGGTTGCTTTATTGTGGCATTATGCTTTTTCTTATTCGTCTGCGGTGATCCCTCAGGATTTAACGAAAAAGGTGCTCCACTACCAGGCAATTTCTTTGCAACTATGTACAAAGGTGGATTTGTTGTGCCTATCATCATGACATTAATGTTGACTGTATTAGCTCTTTCTTTTGAACGTGCATTTGCAATGAGCAGAGCAAAAGGAAAAGGCAGTCTTGTTAAATTTGTTGAGAATGTTAAAATTAAATTGAACGAAGGTGACATGGTAGGTGCCCGTGAAATGTGTGATGCTCAAAAAGGTGCTGTTGCAAATATCCTGCACGCTGGTTTGATCAGATATGAAGACGTTGAAAAGATCGTAGGAATGAACAACGACGAAAAAGCAGCTATCATTCAGAAAGAAATTGAAGAAGCTACCGCTTTGGAACTTCCTACTATGGAACAAAATCTTCCTATCATTGCTGTTATTTCAACACTTGGTACTTTGTTTGGTTTGTTCGGAACGGTACTTGGTATGATTCGTGCGTTCTCTGCTTTGGGTGCTGAAGGTTCTCCTGATTCACTTGCACTTTCTACCGCTATTTCTGAAGCATTGATCAATACCGCGACAGGTATCGGTACAGGTATTTTAGCTATTGTTTCTTACAACTTTTTTGCACAAAAGGTTCAAAATATTACAAATGCAGTGGATGAAGTAGGTTTTGCCATCGGTCAAACTTATACAACCAAACATTTGAAGAAATAATAATTGTTTGTGAACCGTTCGCGGTTCACTCTAACTAATTTAAACATAAATAGATATGTCCAAAGTAAAAGGAAAGAAACTGAGCACACTGATCGACATGACGGCGATGAGTGATGTTACTGTACTTTTGCTGACATTCTTCATACTTACAGCGAATTTTATTCCCAAAGAACCGGTACAATTGGTTTCACCAAAGTCCGTTTCGGAAATACCAATTCCAGAGGCTAATCGTTTGATGATACTTATTGACCCTCAGGGAAAAGTGTTTTTGAATTTAGACAGGCCGGCCACAAAATTGGAAGTATTGAAGAGAGTCACGAAAAATTATAATATAACACTGACTGATAAGCAAATACAGTCTTTTGTAAAACAGCCAAATATTGGTGTTGCTGTAGGAATCCTGCCGAAATTTCTGGATATGGATATGGAAGTACAGGATAAAGCTATGAAAGAATTAGGCATTCCTGTAGACAGTACCAACAACCAGTTTAAATCATGGGTTATGGCGGCTGTTGCTGTAAACAAAGAACTGACAGGTACAGATTTGACACTTGCCATTAAGGCTGATAGAGCAACTCCTTATCCTAAAGTTAAGAAAGTTCTTAGTGCCCTTCAGGATATGAAACAGAACCGGTATAATCTAATAACAAGCTTGAAGGGGATGCCTGCAGGTTTTTAATTGAAGTATAAACGGAAGATCCGAATTTAAAAGATTACCCGTTTTGAAACGATTATTTAATAAATATACAGAATATGTCAGACGTAAATACTGGTGGTGGCGAAAAAGCGAAAAAAGGCAAGCCCAGGAAAATTGAGACACGTGTAGACTTTACACCTATGGTGGATATGAACATGTTGTTGATTACTTTCTTTATGCTTTGTACTTCTATGGCTAAGCCCAAGACAATGGAAATTGTTATGCCAACAAAAGACGAAACACTTACAGACCAAGATAAGAATAAAGTAAAGGATACCAATGCCATTACTTTAATATTGGGTGCCGACAATAAGGTTTATTATTACCTTGGGAAACCCAATTATAAAGATTTTAAGTCTTTGAAGGTTGCTAATTACGGTGGTGCTGAAGATAAAAACAGCCTTCGTAGTCTATTGTTGTCTAGAAATAAAGTAGGTATAAATCAGGTTTTAAAACTGAAGCAGCTGAAATACAAGAAGCAAATATCGGATGAAGACTTTAAAAAAGGAGTCTCTGAAGCTAAGAATGCTAAAGATGGACAAGTCGTAATCATTAAACCGACCGATGAGTCCAATTATATGAATTTGATTGATGCTCTCGATGAAATGCAAATTTGCAGCATTGGGAAATATGCCATTGTTGATTTGGAGCCCGGTGATAAATTCCTGGTAAAAAATCTTCTTGAAGCAGGTGCTCTCACTCAAGCCTCAGAAATAAAGTAATATTTTAAATAATACTAAAAATAATACGAAGTGGCAAAAGATATAAATTTAAATTCAAAGGAATGGTGTGATCTGGTCTTTGAAGGCAAAAATCAAAGTTATGGTGCATATCAAATGCGAAATACGTCTACAAAAAGACATTTAATCGCTTTTGGTGTAATTGTATTCTTTGCAGCCTTCCTGGCTTTACTGCCAACCCTGATTGAAACTGTAAAGTCGTTGAGGCCTCGGGAAACAATGACAGAGGTGACTGCTTTATCTGATTTAAAGTTGGATGAACAGAAGCTAAAAGAAGAAGATAAAGTCTATAAAGAACAGGCGCCCCCACCCCCTCCTTTAAAAAGTACTATTAAGTTTACTCCTCCTGTAATTACTGATGCTGCAGATGTAACCGAAGCAGATGAAATTAAGTCTCAGGATGAACTGCAGGAATCTAAAGTGACAGTATCCATGAAGGATATTGTTGGTACCGACGAAAAGAATGGTATTGATATCGCTGAACTTCAGGATCATAAAGTCGCTATTGAAGAAAAGCCCGTTTATGGCGTTGAACAAATGCCAGAATTTCCAGGTGGTGAAGCTGAGTTGTTGAAGTTTATTCAGGAAAATCTGCATTATCCGACATCTGCTTCAGAAATGGGCGTTGAAGGACGTGTAACCATCCGGTTTGTCGTAAGTAAAACTGGTGAAGTGACCAATGTGGAAGTGATCCGTGGACTTGAACCTATGTGTGATAAAGAAGCGATCCGTGTTGTAAAACTGATGCCAAAATGGATACCAGGAAGACAAAATGGACGTAATGTACCAGTATATTTTACGCTTCCTGTTTTATATAAACTAGCGAAGTAAGTTATTTATATCATATGGAGAAGAGGAGATGCTTAAATTGAAGCAATCTTCTCTTCTTTTTTAAATTTCGAACAATGGCATTAAAAAGCGGCTTGGATTTTAAAATGATTTGGGGATTATTCATGGTAGTTATCTATTTTGGAATGTCTTATTTATTAGTTTTCACCAACATTTTCATGAACGTAAATATGACTTTACGTTTTATTTTGAGTGTCGTTTTTTTTATTTATGGTGCTGTACGTGCTTATACTTTGTGGAAAAATAGGTAAATTAACATTAACCTTAACATTTATTGTTTATAAAAAATATAATTTTTTTGTATCTTCGCTTAATAAATTCAATAATAGTATGAGAAGCTTACGGTCTATTTTAATGCTTTCTCTTGTTCTGTCTTTAATCGCATGCAACAGGAAACCCAGAATCACTCGTTTTGATACGATGACAAGTGGGGTTGCTAGTATTGTGTGTGAAGAATGTTTGTCTCCAATCATTCAAGAGCAAGTAAGCACTTTTGAAGGTCTCAACCCGGAAGCAAAAATAAATGCAACGTATACTGACGAGGTCACTGCTATGAATCTATTGATAAAAGATAGCATTCGTTTGGTTGTTGCAGCAAGAGATTTAACTGGTAAAGAATTTAAATACCTGGAATCTTTAAAACTTCGTCCACGTTCTAAAAAAATTGCCATTGATGGTGTTGCACTTATCATCAATAAACAAAATAAAGATTCAATCATTAGTGTTTCAACGATACGTAAAATAATGACCGGAGAAATTAAAGATTGGAAACAGATTTACCCCAATTCAAATCTGGGTAAAATTAATGTTGTATTTGATAACCCCAATTCCAGCACGGTACGTTATATAAAAGATTCTATTTGTAGAAAGCAGTCATTTTCTGCAAGTATCAAAGCAATGAAAACAAATAAAGATGTGATAGATCTGGTTTCAAAATCATCCAACGCTATTGGCATTATTGGAGTAAGTTGGATCAGTAATCCAAGAGATAGTACCAATTTGAGTTTTATAAATCAGGTTCGTGTTATGTCTGTCAGTGCTTTTGAAGAAGCCAGGCTGGATAACAGCTATCAGCCGTTTGCAGCATATCTTGCTTTAGGTAAGTATCCAATGACGAGAGACATTTATATGATTACATCGGATGTTGCCGGAGGTTTGCCGTCCGGATTTATGAATTTTGTAGCAGGTGACCGAGGTCAACGAATGATTTTAAAACTAGGACTTGTGCCTGCCAATCGCCCTATGCGTTTGGTCTCTATTAAATCAGAATTCTGATTTTCACCAGGCCTTTAAATTGAAAATTAACAAAACAAATACATTTTAGAATGAAGAAAAAGCACTTATTTACTGTTCTCTTTACCGCAATTGTTGCGGTTGTAAATGCACAAAGTAACTTCGGTATTGATTATTTTGGCGTCGGAGAAATTCAAACTGCGAAAACCTTTTTTGAAAAACAGGTTACACAGTCACCAGCTGAGTCCAATTATTACCTGGGAGAAATTGCTTTTAAGGAAGGTAAATTGGATGAAGCAAAAACCTTTTACGATAAAGGAGTAGCTGCATCACCAGAGTATCAGTTGAATTATATTGGCCAGGGAAAACTTCTTTTAAAAGCCAATCAGAAAGAAGCTGAAACTTTATTTGCAACTGCATTGAAAAAGAATAAAAAGAATGCCGAAGTGAATGTTGCTATTGCACGTGCTTATTTAGAAAATGGCATGAAAGATGCTGCTCTTTTGAAAATTGAAGTAGCAAAGAAATATGGTAAAAAATCGCCTTTTGTTTATATCCTGGAAGGAGATATGCTTCAGGCTGATGGTAAATTTGGAGAGGCAGCCGGTAAATACGAACAAGCCATTTATTTTGACCCCAATAATACTGTTGCTTCTATTAAGTGTGCTCAGGTCTATGAATCAATTAATCCCAATTTATCGATTGAAATTCTTAAAAAGGTATTGGTTGCTCACCCTGATTATATCATAGCAAACAAGGGTTTAGGCAGAGGTTACAGTTCCAATGGACAGTATAAGGATGCTATTGAGTCTTTTAAAGTTTATGCTGTTGTAGGTAAATTGAATCTGGATGATATTATTAAGTTTGCTACCAGTTATTATTACACCGAACAATATCCTCAGTCTATTGAACTTATCAACGAAGGAATTGCTATTGATTCAACGAACTTTGTTTTAAACAGGTTTAGAATGTATAACGCTGCTAAAACGAACGATGCTGAGAATGGTTTAGCTTATGCTGATTATTTTTTCACTCTTAAAAGTGAAAAAGGATTTATTCCAACCGATTATACAGCTTATGCATCTGTTCTTGCTTTAGCAGGACAGTTTGATAAAGCATTGGGTCTTTATGGGGATGCTTTGGCAGTAGATCCAAACAACGCTACTCTTTACAAAGACTTGTTTTCTGTTTACAACAAAATGGGCGACAATGCAAAGGCCTCTCAAACTTACAGTAAATACATTGAATTACTTGGTCCTGATAATGTAACTTCCTATGATTATTATCAATTGGGTCGTTCCTATTATGCTGCAGCTGCGGCTTCAAAAACAGATACAAGTGTTGTTGGAAAAGCTTTAACAAACGAGTTTCTTGTTAAAGCAGACACTACTTTCGGAATTGTTTGCACCATGACTCCTGATAGTTACCTGGGTTACTTATACCGCGGACATACCAACGCTATGAAGGAAACAGATGCATCTCAAGGATTGGGTAAACCCTTTTATGAAGCAGCAGTCAATATAATTTTGGCTAAGAACAAGGAAACTGGTTCCAGCAATAACAAAAAGGAATTGTTGGTTTCATATACCTATCTTGGTTATTACTTCTACGTTATTTCTGACAAGATAAATGCTACTAAATACTGGATGTTGGTTCAGGAATTAGATCCTGCTAATGCTAATGCTAAACTGGTATTGGATGAATATAGCAAACCTCCTAAGAAATAAAAATCTAAATTGAATGCATAAAAAAAGCCACTTTTTCGAAAGTGGCTTTTTTTATGCGAAAGAATGATTAATCAACCCTTTTGTAGCCGTAAACAGCTGCATGACCCAGCTCTTCTTCTATACGGAGTAACTGATTGTATTTAGCCATACGGTCTGAGCGGCTCAGCGAACCTGTTTTAATCTGACCCGAATTTGTGGCTACCGCTATATCGGCGATGGTACTGTCTTCGGTTTCTCCGGAACGGTGAGACGTTACGGTCGTATAACCATGACGATGGGCCATTTCAATGGCATTCAGCGTCTCTGTGAGCGTCCCAATCTGGTTGACCTTAATAAGTATTGAGTTGGCGCATTTCTCAGCAATACCACGCTTTAAAAAATCAACGTTAGTAACAAACAAATCATCACCTACAAGTTGGCAACGATGACCAATGCGTTCTGTGAGTAATTTCCAGCCTTCCCAGTCGTTTTCACTCATGCCGTCCTCGATGGAATCTATCATAGGATATTTGTCAATAAGTTCTTCCAAATAGGCCACTTGTTGAGCAGAATTTCTTTTTACACCGATAGCACCTTCAAACTTGCTGTAATCATAAATGCCGTCTTTAAAGAATTCTGAAGAAGCACAATCGAGTCCGATATGTATCGTATTTGTATTGTAGCCGGCCAGGTTTATAGCTTCAATGATTGTTTCAAGTGCATCCTCTGTCCCTTTTACACTTGGAGCGAATCCGCCTTCATCACCCACGGCAGTGCTTAAACCTCGCTTATGGAGGACTTTTTTCAGAGAATGAAATATTTCAGCTCCCATTCTTAAACCTTCATGAAAGGAGGTTGCTCCAATTGGACGAATCATAAATTCCTGGAATGCAATGGGTGCATCCGAATGGGATCCACCGTTTATGATATTCATCATAGGAACAGGCAAAACGTAGGTGTTTACTCCACCAATGTATCTGTACAAGGGTATATCCAGATAATTGGCAGCCGCTTTTGCTACAGCCAGTGAAACGCCCAGAATAGCATTTGCACCCAGTTTGGATTTTGTTTTGGTACCATCCAGGGCAATCATTTTATGGTCAATTTCCGTTTGCTGTAAAGCGGACAGACCGATCAATGATGGTGCTAGTACTTTATTGATGTTGTTGACTGCTTTCGTTACTCCTTTTCCCAAATAGCGGCTGGCATCACCGTCGCGTAATTCTATGGCTTCATTTTCACCGGTAGATGCGCCTGAAGGTACAGATGCACGTCCAAAAGCACCTGATTCAAGAAATACATCGACTTCTACAGTTGGATTTCCACGTGAATCTAGAATTTCACGCCCAATAATTTTTTCAATTTTCATATCTTTAAATTTTTATTTACTGTAATTTATAAAACAAAGATGTAACTGGAAAGTTTACGAGAATATGTTAAATAACATGTTTATTTACTTTTTTGGAAAGCAATAAGCCTTTTGCGACTTCATCTGCTTTCTCTTCACCCAGAATGAACGATACAATCTGAAGGGCAAATTCAGAGGCAACTCCAGGGCCGGAAGCAGTGATGATTTTTCCATCCTGTACAACCATACACTTTGATATTTTGGCATCTTTTAGAAACTCTTCATTGCCAGGGTAGCAGGCTGCTTCTTTTCCTGCAAGAATGCCAAGCTGACCTAAAATTCTGGGAGCAGCACAAATGGCTGCCAAGGGCTTACCTGCTTCAGCAAATTTCAATAAAAGTGCTTTCAATCCTTCGTGAACATTTAGATTTTTCGTACCTGGCATTCCACCAGGAAGGATGAGCATTTCTGCTTCATTAAAATCGATATCGGGGTAGAGGGCATCGGCTTCGATGGCTATACCATGAGCTCCAACAACACGTAAGTCTCCTGTTATGGAGACGCTTAAAACTGGTAAATCCGCTCTGCGAAGGACATCGATGGTGCTGATTGCTTCAATCTCCTCAAAACCGGGTGCTAAAAATAAAAGAAGCTGCTTCATGACTGTATAAATTATGCTTATGATCTATGTAAGTATATTAATAACGGTTTTTCAGGATGATTGTTTAGTTTTCATTCATGAAAGAAATATACTATTTTTTTTTGACAAGGCACTCTATTTTTATGGTCATAAATACGATCCATTCTTTCAGCCAGGTTTAAGAACGTCATGTAAGTTTACCTCAGACGAAAGCGATAGGTGATGGTACCACTTTGACTTTGACTGCCATCTATGGTATTAAACCGAGCTTGCTTGGCTGCCCTAAGAGCTGCGTTGCGCAAAATAGAGTTGTCGGTATTGGTGCCTTTTAAGGAGATAGAAGATGCTATCACATTTCCTTTTGGATGGACTGTTATCTGAACAACTACAACCCCTTCTTCCTGAATAGAAAAGGAGGGATGGGGCAAATCTCCATTCAAACTTCTGCCATTCAGTGAGAAATTTCCGTAACCTGTGCCCCCACCTGCTGTATTTTTTGATTGAGGATCCCCTTTAGGATTTCCCTGGTTGCCGGTGCCGGTTGAGGCGGTGCCTTGACTTTTCCCTTTACCAGTTGATGTGCCAAATGCGTTGGCCGCCTGGTTTCTGATGGTTGCCACTTTTTGATTTTGTTCTTTTTGCAGTTGCTTTTCCTTCTGTATGGCCTGATCTTTTTGTTTTTCTTTTTTATCGTCCAGGGAAATGGATGGTTCGCTGGACTGAGTAATCAAGGCTTTCTCTGGTTTTGTTTCTGGAGTTGGCTCGGGAATGGCTTCAGATTCAGTATTTATTGCTTCACCAGCAGGTTCAAAAAGTCCGGCAGCTTCGTCAACATTGCCAAAATTTACAGTAAGGCCTTCATTTTCCTTGGGAATGGGCTCTGATTTTGTAAATCCAAAGAAGAGTAGGCACAAAAGGATCAGTCCATGTAAGAGGACTGTACCAATAAGACCGTATGTTTCGCTTTTATTAAATGTCATTTCTTTTCAGGTGGTCGGGTGGCAAGTACCAATTTGAATTTATTATCGTTGCAAATATTCAAAACGCGTACCAGTTCGCGGTATGGGATGTTCTCATCGGCATATAGAGCTACAAACATATCTGGTTCTTCCAGAATTTTAGCTTGCAGAAAGGGTTCAATACCTTCAAAGGGCACCTGCTCTTCTTTTTCGTTGCTAAAGGCAACGTAATAATGAAGGTCTTTATCAATGATAACCCTGGTCAGAGGTTTTGCCGAAGACTTCTCTTTGCTTTCAGGTAAAAGAAGCTTGATGGAATTCGGGTGTACCACGGTTGAGGTAATCATGAAGAATAACAATAAGAGAAAAATGATATCCGTCATGGACGCCATACTGAAGTTGGCATCAATCTTGTTTTGCCTTTTTAAAGCCATGTGAAATTATTTTTTGACGGGTTCATTCAACAAATCCATAAATTCTAGCGTTTTGGCTTCCATGTTGTTCACAATTTTACCGACGCGGGTTACCAGGTAGTTGTAAGCAAAAAAGGCGGAAATGCCAACGATCAATCCGCCAACTGTGGTGACCATGGCTGTATAAATACCTGCAGAGAGTACGGTGATGTTTACGTCATTACCAGCATTGGCCATATCATAAAAGGCACGAACCATACCGGTAACGGTGCCAAGGAATCCAATCATTGGGGCTCCACCTGCAACAGAGGCGAGTATCGAAATGCCTTTTTCCAGTTTAGCTACTTCTACGTTTCCGACATTCTCAATGGATACCTGCACATCACTCATTGGGCGTCCGATACGGGAAATGCCTTTTTCAATCATGCGGGCAAGGGGTGTGTTTACTTGTTTGCACAATTTAATGGAAGACTCAATTTGACCTTCGTAAATGTGATCCTTGATCTTTTTCATAAAATTCGGGTTGTCTTTGGAGGCTGCATTCATCGTGGCCAGACGTTCAAAAAAGATGTATATGCCAAGAATGGAAAGAAGTCCCAGGGGTATCATTAACAAACCACCCTTAAGGGTCATGTCGAAAAAGTTCATGGATGCAGCCACTTTGGTGGCCTCTTCGTTTACACTGGATAAAACAGGAAGGGCTCCCTGAGCTGTTGCTTGTAGAAGTACTAATAAATTCATAGGGCAGTTGGTCGTTTATTTCAAACAGTTTTTGTACGATTGAATGGTTTTTTTTAATCCAAGATAGAGTGCATCTGATATGAGTGCATGGCCTATGGAGACTTCCTCCAACCATGGTATTTCTGTGTGCATATAGGCCAGATTCTCCAGACTCAGATCATGGCCGGCATTAATGCCAAGTCCAATTTTGCGTGCAAAGATTGCTGCATCCAAAAATGGTTTTATGGCTGCTGCAGGGTCTTTGGTATACATGGTGGCATACGGTTCGGTGTAAAGCTCAACCCTGTCTGCTCCCAATTTGGCTGCATTCTCAATGTCTTTGCTATCTGTTCCTACAAAAATAGAAGTCCGGATACCTTGAGCACATAGTTCTTCAACAATTTCAGAAAGCCTTTTGAAATGAAGGGTCGTATTCCAGCCAGCATTCGATGTGATGGCTTCATCGGCATCTGGTACTAATGTTACCTGATGGGGCTTCACCTTTAATACCAGGTCCATAAAACTTCTGGAGGGATAACCCTCGATGTTGAATTCAGTTGTGATCAATGGCCTAAGATCATAAACATCTTTATATCTGATATGCCTTTCGTCAGGTCTTGGGTGCACTGTTATGCCTTCTGCTCCAAATTCTTCACAATCAATTGCTACTTTCAGCACATCGGGATTGTTTCCCCCGCGTGCATTTCGCAATGTGGCAATTTTATTGATATTTACACTTAGTTTTGTCATGTCGTAAACTTTTCACACTTTTGTATCTGTAAGCAATTAAATGCTTGTTTCATCTACTTGTTGCAAAGTTAATAGCTTTTGTCAGAGTATACGCCATTGATTTTTTTTTTTGTGACACTTAGTGTTAAATCCACTAAAATGAGCATAATTTTCTTTAATTCTATTTGTTTATGAGGGTTGCAATTTTTGGAAGCCCATTCCAATCAGAAAAATTAAATCAGGTTTGGAGTGTTTTTAATGCTCTTCACAATCTGGAGGCTGAAATCTATGTTTGCAGAACTTTTTATAATTTTCTGACTTCAACTTTGGTCAACCCACCTACTGTTACAGGTATCATTGACTCGGATGATTTTTCGGCTGATTTTGCCCTGAGTATTGGTGGCGATGGCACCTATTTACGTACTGCACACAGAATTGGAAGCAAGGATATACCTATATTGGGCATCAATACCGGACGTCTGGGTTTTTTAGCTGAAGTTGATACGGTAGAAATTGATGCGGTAGTAATGGACTTATACAAAAGTAATTTTAAAATTTCAAATCTAAATCAACTACATCTATCCATCAATGGGAAGTCTTTTGATGAGTATCCGAGTGCTTTGAATGAAATTGCCATTCTGAAAAGGGATTCCTCCTCCATGATTAACATTCATGCTTCTGTAAATGGCGAATACCTGAATGGTTATCAGGCAGATGGTTTGATCATCGCTACTCCGACAGGATCAACGGCTTATGCGCTGAGCGTGGGCGGTCCAATTATTATGCCGGCCAGCAGAAGCATACTGATGGCTCCTGTGGCTCCGCACAATCTTTCTGCCAGACCTTTGTTGTTGGACGATTCGGCTGTCATCGATCTGGAAATTGAAAGTCGCAACCAAAGTTTTCTGGTTTCTCTGGATGGTTGCTCCTTTACGATGCCTTGTACGGTGAAATTACAAATAACCAAGGCTGACTATTGTGTAAAAGCCATTAAACGCCAAGGGCACACATTCGTCAATACCCTACGTAAAAAACTGATGTGGGGTATAGATCCCCGCAAATAATTTTAACCAATCAGTTTAGGATTCCATTTATCCAGCCAATTTTTCACTGGTATCCGGATACTTTCTTCTGCTTCGACTGGTTCGCTAATGGAACTGAAGTTGAAATCGGCCGGTATTATGCAATGATTGATGATGAATTTGTAGTAGCGAACATAAGCCCACGATGTTCCTATTCCTAAAGTGAGGACAATCAACAGGAAATTGCCAACCATCATTTCAAAAACTTCCAGGGTGTTTGCATCTGAATGTACGTTGAATTCCTGATCGTCTTTTTTAACCACGATGTTGTTTACGGAATATTCATAGAGCTTTTTAGCAAACCAGAAACTGTAAATGCCACCGGTAATCAGCGTTAAAAAACCGTTTTTCAGGAGGATTAAAAAAAGTGTTTTGGCTTCTCCGCTGAAATCAAAGCTTAAACTTCCAAATCTAAAGTTTGGCAACAGGTACTTTGCCATTTTAACTTGAAACCAGGCATTATAGATGCCTAATGTCAGGGAGGTTAAAGTAATTCCGGTGAAATAAAGCGGAACAATTTCGCTCAGTTTCCCAGTATAGATGGGTTTAATGTCACCCCAGGATGTATTGTTGAATCGGTAATTTAGTGATCCGTGCAAAATTATTGGAATTATGAAATAGCTTATTGCCAGGCAAACAATCATCGTAACAGTATAAATGACCGTTGTGAAAATCGTGTTGATATACATAGCCATAAGGATTCCTCCAGCGAAAGCAAGAAGGATAACAAACAGGAAGGCCAGGAAGGTTCTGAGGTATCCTTTAAAGAATTCCCGGATTGTACCTGAAAATGTAAAAGGCTGATCAGCCAAACTGATGTTTGAGCAAATATATTTTAATTCCCGTACTTTAGCCCAAGGGTAAAGAAAGGATAAACTTAGAATGGTAAGGATCACGTTTACAAAATGGATTTTAAAGAATTCCATTCCCTTTCCATCAAATCTTAAACTTTTCATGACTATTTTATTTTTTTATTCATTTTTCCCTGAAAGCGTATAATTTCACCTGTTGGGGTTACACCTTCTGCGATTATAGTGAAAGGGCCTTGACTATCTGCTGTATAGAAGAAGACGTCGGCCTCTCCGTTTGCACTGCTTTTAACATTTGGTTTCCAGAAGATGGTACTTCTTAAATCGGGAAGAGGGTCTTGTCTGTTATCTTCTACCTGGTATTTTGGAACATAAAATTCTGCAGGTAAGGAATATCCCAGTGGGGTGATTTTTGCCTGATTTCGTTTAAGCTCTATAGGTTCTGCCTTTCTGTCTTCACCGCGTTTGAGGTAAATGCAGATTACACCATTCTGGCCATCTTGTCCGTATGCCATAGTTTGGTAGGGCTCTTTTAGAATATCAATCAATTTAACATCGGAAGAACTGATGCTTTGTAAGTCTTCCATTTGATATTTCATGTTATCAACCATGATTATCGGTGGTTTTCCTCTCATCAACAGGGAGTTTCCGCCGTTACCAGAGGTCATTCCTGGAGCTTGCAACAACAAGAAAAAGAGATTTGTGGCACCTTTTAGGTCATCTTCTCCAAAGGAGTAACTTGGATTGTTGTACATCGATCCACGATCTTTTCTGAGTTGCTCATTCTTGTCTACCTTTTTTGCTGTAATGACAACATTCTTAAGAGTCACAGACATCATTCCATTCTGATAAAAGTATTTGTCACGACTTTTCTTCAAAAATCCCCTCATGGCTGCATCTAACTTCAGGTCATTAGGAAAAACGGATGAGGATTCAATAGCTGGAAAAGAATCTTTATCAACGACCAGTTCAACAAAGGAGCCTGTTTTTTTATCAGCTTGCGCCAAAAAGGTGGTGCTGTCCGGAAATTCTGGACATTGGTAAATAAAGCGGCCGTAATTGTCGGTGGTTATAACAGAGAAATTCATATTGTTGTGCGCAATAAAAGATACATTAATTTTGGGCAGTCCTCTTCGTGCTGGAAAATTTTGAACCTTACCGGTTATGGCCGGACCGATTTCCAATACGTGCTTGTTGGGTATCGCGAACTTACCGGCTAAAGCAGCTGCCACATCGTAACGTTTCCAACCTTGAGAGAGCATCAACATTTCCAATTGGTAGGCAGCGTTTTTATTTCCAGCTTTGAAATAGTTGTTCGGGTTCTCTATAAAACCGTTCAAGTCTGATTGCAGAAGCAAATAGCTTTGAATGGTTGTTTCATTTGAGTCAATCCGGATGTCGTTATCGTCGGTTACACTGATGGAAAAATTACCAGCAACAGGATTTCCCTGGGCATCATTGAGCAATAGGGAAGCGTGTGCGGCATCACGTATTCCATATTTTACCTTATCTACTGTTAAACTTAGGTTTGCTTTGTCGCGTCCTGAAATAAAGACAAGTCGTTCACTTAGCACCTCAAGCTTGCTGTTGAAAAGTAAAAACTGAGTAACTCCTGAGCTGATTCCTTCTTTTGAAAGGGAAACTCCCGGGTTGTTGGGAAGTAGGGTTGTTTGGAAAAAGGGCAAACCTCTTGTGTTTCCAATCAGGTAGAGCGTGTCTGTTCGTTCTGCATCGTTAGGTGAAAGCACTTTGATATTGATGACAGAAGAATTATGCGTAATGGCCAGTGCATGATTTTTCACAGAGACTTCAGGCAGCTTAAAGGTGATGCTTTGCCCTTTGCTGTCTTCACAAATGGCGGTATACGTTTTGCCTGCTTCGGGTGTTATTGCAAAAATACCCATCCCTAAATGACTGCTTTTGTATGTGAAGAGTTCCTTATTTTGATCATCCATGATTCTGCCGCTGATATCAGTGCCAAGTCCGTTTTTAGAAATAGACTTGAAGCTAACTATTTGCATATTTCCTGCTATCAAATGTCCACCTTCCGGGAAAAACTGAACGTCGAATTCTGGTTGACTTTTTGTTGCATTTTTGAAATCACTGTTGTAGCTTCCGGTTTTCTCATCGACGGTAATTCCTTCGAGGCCTTTGAGTGAGTTGCCGATGTAAATTTTCTGACGGTAGAAAAAGGATTCATCAACATTTCGCATAAAGTTGGTGTAGGCTCTGATGGAATACCAACCCTGAGCTATTTCAGGTGAAAGATCAATCTGACCAAAAAAAGTGCCCTCTTCAACCGGGCGAATTTTTTTTCTTAGAACGACTTCATTGTGAGCGTTTAAAAGCTCAACATAAACGTATCTACTTATAAGTAAGGGCGTATGTATAGCTGCATGAACCATGTGAACCCTGTACCAGATCCTTTCTCCTGCAGAGTAATACGGTTTGTCGAGCTGCAAATATATTTTTTCTTGTGGGAACTTCTTTATTTGATCTGAAAGTCTGGTTATTGCAACTTTGTTGGTTTCTGAGATATCCTGTGTTGAATCAGTGTCTTGTGCAAATAAGTTGATTGAAAGAATCAGCATGAAGCCTAGAAAAATATGTTTTTTCACTTTAAGTTGCTTTTAATTACAGATCTATGAATCCATAAAAGTTTGGTAGTCAATTATTGAGAGACGAAATTATGAAATATTTCCGTAATATTCGTAAGAAAAACCCTTTTTTGGATTTTTTAAGAAGTGGAGAGGTTCTTTCCAGGCAAAATTTAATAAAACAAAAAAGCAGCCTTTAAAAGCTGCTTTTTTATATATCCTGGAAAAAAGGGATGATTACGATCTCTTTTCTTTGATACGTGCTTTTTTACCTGTAAGACCACGTAAGTAAAACAGTCTTGCTCTGCGAACTCTACCCACTTTGTTGACAGTAATGCTGTCGATAAATGGTGATTCCAAAGGGAAAATACGTTCTACGCCCACGTTTTCAGACATTTTGCGAACTGTAAAACGTCTTTTTTCGCCATGACCGGCAATTTTGATTACAACGCCGCGGTAAAGCTGAACACGTTCTTTTGCACCTTCTTTGATACGATAAGCAACGGTTACAGTGTCACCACTCTTGAATTTAGGGTGTGAAGTTCCTGTAGCGAAGGCCTCTTCGGCAATTTTCATTAAGTCCATAATAAGACATTTTTAAGTGATTGAATGGTGCAACATAACAGGCTACTCTATTTCCTGCCAGCGATTACACAACGCGGGTGCAAAGGAATGAATTTTTTCTGAGTTGTACAATACTGGGTGGCGTTATTTGCAAATAATTGATAATTCGAGCGTAAGCTATTAAAATATGTAACTTAAAAAACGTAATTTCGGCAAAAATAATTCTGAATGAAACTTCTAAAAGCGAGGTTAATCCTTACCGCAATCACAATATGCCTGTCTGTTTTTACACTTCAGGCTCAGGTACATTTAGTCTCAGCAAAAAGATTGAGAGTTGATGGCACGTATGATTCCTTGCCCAATATAGCGATGTCTCAGGTTTTAAACTCCTATAAAATAAGATTGGGAGTGGATATAACACGTACGATTGGTGAAAGTGCCCAATATATGGCTGTTGATGCTCCTGAATGTTTACTTTCTGATTTTCTGGCTGATCAGCTTTTTTTGAAAGCTCATTCGTTGACTCCGGGAGGAGTTGATTTTTCCATATTGAATTTTGGTAGCATTCGTTCTACTTTAAAAAAAGGGGTAGTTACTGTGTATGATCTTTATAGAATTATGCCGTTTGAAAATGAGCTCGTCATTCTGGAACTTAAAGGATCCGACGTTTTATCGGTGTTCAAGAGTATGGCACGCAACGGTAGGATGGGTGTTTCTAATGTAAATCTGGAGATTAAGGGGAAAAAGATACAAAGTCTGCTCATACATGGAAAAATCCTTCAGGAAGAACAGATTTACCGTATTGCAACCATGGATTATCTGGCAGATGGAAACAGTGGTATGTCCGCTTTGCTAAAGGCCGTTAAACGAAATAATTCCGGTCTAAAGGTGCGGGATGTTTATATTGAAGGCATTGAAAAGTTGACAGCACAAGGTAAAAAAATAGACGTTCAGCCGGACAGTCGAATTAAATGGATCAGCGAATGAAACTTAGAACTATACTAACTGTACTTTTAGTATTAACAACGGTTGTTCTCGTTTCGGCCAGGACTCCCTTAGTAATCATCCATACCAATGATACCCACAGTCAATTGGACTCTTTTGCCGAAGGAGAAGGCTACGATGCCGGAAATGGGGGAATCCTGCGAAGAGAAAGCCTGATACGTGAAGTTAGGTCTAAGGAACCCAATGTTCTTGTTTTTGAATCCGGTGATTTTGTTCAGGGCACTCCTTATTTCAATCTTTTTAAAGGAGATGCAGATATGGAGTTAATGAATTTCTTAAAACCGGATGCTGTGACTCTTGGAAATCATGAGTTTGATAATGGCATTGAAGCCTTGGCAAGTATGTTAAAGAAAGCGGAATTTCCTGTAATCTGTACCAATTACGATGTCTCTCAAACAGTCTTGAAAGGTCTTGTGAAGCCTTGGTTGATTGTGAAACGTGGGAAATTGCTTATTGGGATTGTTGGAGCAAACATCCATTTAAAAGGGTTAACCCTGAGCTCCAATTATGATGGTCTGGTCTATTTGGACCCTATTTCGACCGTTGATGCCAGAGCTGAATGGCTTAAAAAGAAGAAAAGGTGTGATGTTGTGATATGTCTTTCACATCTGGGTTATCAATACGATACGAATAAACCGGATGATTTGAAGCTGGCTGAAAAATCCAGAAATATTGATGTGATTTTAGGGGGGCACACTCATACTTACCTCAAAGAGCCAACCTTAATTCAAAATTTAAACGGGGATACAGTAATTGTCAATCAGGTAGGTAGGAGCGGAGTTTACATGGGTAGACTCGATTTGTCCATAGGGCGTTGATTTACTATTCAAATTGAAGTGTAAAGACAAATAACCTGGAGGTTATTTTATCAAAAGCATTGGTGTATTTTAGAAAGGCTTCACTGTCCTGATCGCTTCTGTTGTGTACAAAAATATCTCCAAGCCCCAGGCAAAATTTTAGTTCAGGGACAAGTCTGAAATAGGGAAGGTAGAAATCACAACCTGTTCCAATTTCCCAATAAAGATTGATTGGTTTTAGTAAGATGGGTTCCCGCTTGTCTGTTCCCATATCAATGCCTGCACTGAACCCACTTAAGATGTAGGGGCGGAAATTGTTGGTGCGTGCCCCGCGAAACCTCAGGTTGAGAGGTATCATGATGTAATTGGAACGCACGGAGGAAAGTTCAACAATTGCTCCCGGTGCATCAGACTTCAATGAAACTTCTTTACTCCCAAAGTGAATCGTTGGCGTGAGTCGTAAGCTCATAGACTCAGTAAGCCTTAAATCGCTAATTACGCCAACAGAGAATCCGGGTGTATAGGATTGGATGTTTCCATACCATCTGTTGCTATTAACGTCCGCGGTGCCGGAATGCTGAAAAATGAGATCCTGGGCGTGAAGACCTATTAAGAATCCTAAATGATACGGTTTTAAGTCTTCATACTGAAGGTATTGTACCTTGTTTTGAGCCATTAGCGTTCCCCATTGTCCAACGAATAGTAGACTCAAAATAAATTTAAAAATTATTTTATTTCTCATTCTTATATGCTGCTGTCCTGAAATTTGTTCATATTACAAATAATAAACGTTTTTTAAGATGAAATATTGCTGCTTTGTTTGGAAGAATTCTAAATTTCCGTACATTTGCCTTGCTAATTAATACTCATTTAATCTATTTGAATCATGGCTCATGTAATCAGCGAAGATTGTATCGCTTGCGGTACTTGCATTGATGAATGTCCGGTAGAAGCTATCTCTGAAGGCGATATTTATAAAATTGATCCGGAGGTATGTACCGATTGTGGAACTTGTGCAGACGTATGTCCTGTAGAAGCTATTCATCCGGAATAACATAGTTGCAAAAAAAAACTGGCAGGGATATTGGTAACAATATCCCTTTTTTTATCTTTTATTTTAGTGTTAATACGTGTAATACACTTGTATATAAGGGTTCTAAAGGTAAATGCTTATTCTTTCTTTAGTAATCAGGTTATAATTTATTGAATGTAAGAAGGATTTTACTTTTTCTGATATATATTTGTCAATATATATATAAAATAATTTCAGATCAAACCTAATGACTGGATCTATTGCACTAAGTCTGATACAAAACACTGCAATTCTGTTGTCTTTTACGCTGCTCTATGATTATATATGGGCAAAAGAGGAAGATTCCAAGCAATGGTACGAGAAAGTTTTAGCCGGAGTGGGCGTCGGCGCTATAGGGCTTGTATTGATGAACACTCCCTGGATTTTTCAGGATGGTTTAATTTTTGATACCAGGACGATTCTGCTAACTATTTCAGGACTATTTTTAGGTTTTATTCCTACTCTGGTCGCTATTGTCATTACGGGAGTCAGTCGAATTATCATTGGTGGTAATGGCGTATGGATGGGGCTTACTGTTATTTTATCAGCTGGTGGAATTGGTATTTTATGGGGTAAATTTCGGCCAAACTGGCGAGAGGGTAATTATTTTTTAGAGCTCTTATCTTTAGGTTTTTTAGTTCATTTAGTGATGATTTTCTGCACACAGCTTTTACCAAAAGATTTAATCCTGAACACGTTTAAAGTTCTTTTAATCCCAGTTCTTCTCATTTATACACCAGGAACAATGTTGTTGGGTCTTCTAATGCTTAAAAGAACGGAAAACTGGAAAAATAAGAAGGCGTTACGTGAGACGAAAGCAATGTATGTTTCGCTTGTTGAGAACTTGCCTGCAGGCGTTTTTCGAAAAACCAGAGATGGTCGATACGATTATGTTAATTCGCGCTTTTGTGCCCTAAAAGGTTTAACTGCTGAAGAGATAATAGGGAAAAGTCCTGTTGAGCTGGCAGAATATGAGAAATTAAAGGATTTGGAAGGTGGATATAAAAAAGCTCCACGCCAGAGAACGTTGGCAACGCAGGGAATTCAAAGCCATGATTGGATTATTCGTCACGGTCAGAAGCTTGAATCAGAAGAAATGTTTGAACAGGAGGATGGTAGTCTGGAATATTTTCAAGTAGTAAAAATACCTATCTTTAACATACTAGGAGAGGTTACAGGTTCTCAAGGTATGCAGTTTGATATTACTCTGCAAAAAAAGATGCAGTCTGAGTTGCTTGTTGCCAAAGAAAAAGCAGAGGAAAGTGACCGTTTAAAGACCTCCTTTCTGCACAATATCTCTCACGAAATCAGAACTCCTATGAATGCCATAGTCGGCTTTTCCAACATCCTGAATGATGATGAGCTGACTGCCGATAAAAGGGCTTTGTATACAGAGGTTATTATTCAAAGTAGCAATCAACTGCTTTCCATCATTGATGATATAGTCCGGATTTCAACCATTGAGTCTGGGCAGGAAAAGTTAAACATGGCGGAATTTCAAGTAAACGCTATGTGTTTAATGGCTTACAATCAATTTGTAGAGAAAGCTGATGGAGCCGGGCTCGTTTTTCTAATCAAGCCTGGATTTTCAGACCTGAACGATAGGATCTTTTCGGATGAAGCCAAAATCCTTGATGTTCTTACAAATTTATTGGTAAATGCTTTTAAATTTACCAAAAAAGGTCATATTGAATTTGGTTATAACTTAAAAGGTGATACACTTGAATTTTATGTAAAGGATACAGGTGTAGGTGTTGCCGAAGAATTTAAAGAAGATATATTTAAGAGATTCAGACAAGCAGATAGTACTTTGTCCAGGCCGTTTGGAGGTTCAGGACTGGGTCTATCCATCTGTAAGGCTTATATAGAATTGCTGGGTGGAACCATTTGGGTGGATTCTCAGGTTGGAATTGGCTCTAGTTTTTATTTTACTTTACCTTATACAAAATCAGAAATGTTTAAGACTAATGATTATTTATCCACGCTGGAAGTGGAGGTACAAGGAAGTCAGGAAAAGAGTTTTTCTATTTTGGTAGCTGAAGATGAAGAACTCAATTTTATTCTTCTAAAAGAAATATTATCCCATCTTAATGTGAAGGTGCTCAGAGCCAAAAATGGTGAAGAAGCTATTGGTATGTTTACACCTGAAAATCATATTGACCTGGTTTTAATGGATTTAAAGATGCCGGTTATGGATGGGTACGAAGCGACCAGACTTATAAAGACTAAATTTCCTTTAATGCCCATTCTTGCTTTGACAGCCTATTCACACGATTCTGACAGGGAAAGGGCATTGGAATGTGGTTGTTCCGATTTTATTAGCAAACCATTCAATAAGATTGATTTGATTGAAAAAATGGGTCTTCAGCTTAATCACACCTTTTAATTTCTCTTCCTAATTTTTTTAAGTGATGGACTTAAAGAAAGTTATTATTCCAGGAGGTTCTGGTTTTATCGGTGATTATGTTTCCCGCTATTTTGTAGATAGAGGCTTTGAGGTGGTTGTGTTGTCACGTACCAAAGTGGGATTTGTAAATGGCATTCGATATGTTTTTTGGGATGCAGTCACTATCGATAAATGGGTGGAATTTCTGGAGGGTGCCTTTGCTGTCATTAATCTGACTGGGCGAAGCATCAATTGCCGGTTTACCAAAAAAAACAAGGAGGAAATTTTTCAAAGTCGTGTTGATTCGGTCAAGATTCTGCTTGAGGCTTGCAATCAATCGAAAGTACCACCTATGGTTTTTATACAAACTTCTTCCATTGGTTATTATGGAAATACAGTTGAATTATGTACAGAAGATTCTCCTGTCGGATCGGATTTTTTAGCCAAGGTTTGTTCGGTTTGGGAAGATTCTTTTTGGGCTAAACCATTTTCAACTACACGTAAGGTGGTTCTGCGTTTTGGGATAGTGCTCGACAACGGTGGAGGAGCGTTGCAACGCATGCTTCCTTGGGTAAAATGGTATCTGGGTGGGAAGCACGGAAATGGAAAACAATCAATTAGCTGGATTCATCTGGAAGATCTCTCCAGGATGTTTGAATTTACGATCAAAACTTCTACGATAGAGGGTACATTTAATGCGGTCGCTGATTTTCCTGTTTCAAATGCGGGTTTTATGTCTACTTTGCGTGAGGTTTTGCATAAACCCTGGGCTCCACCAGTCCCTTCAATAGCGGTGCGCCTGGCGGCTTTTCTATTTATGCATACAGATTCGAATGTGTTGCTTCATGGCGTGGGCTGTACGTCGAAAAAAATTCAACAGATGGGTTTCGTTTTTAAATATCCCAAGCTTAAACAAGCTTTGAATGATTTGTTGAGGTAGCTGTAATAGTTATTCTATCAGCTTATTTTTCAAAGCATACATGGTAAGATCTGCATTCTTTTTCAAATCCATTTTCTCCATGATCCTTTTTCTATATGTACTTACAGTTTTGTCAGAAATAAATATTTCATCAGCTATTTCCATCACGGATTTACCTTTGGCTAGTAAAATCATCACTTGAAATTCTCGTTCGGAGAGTTGTTCGTGAGGTTGCTTTCCTTCCATTCTTGCATCCTGAAAAATGAGTTTTTCTGCAAGTGCCGCTGAAACGTATTTTCCTCCTGCTGCTATTTTGCGGATAGCCTTGGCCAGTTCTTCAAACGCGCTGTCTTTGGAAAGATAGCCAGAAGCTCCAAGCTTAAAAGCACGAACAGCATATTGCTCCTGGGGGTAAAAGCTGAAAATGAGCACCCGGGTTTCAATGTTTCTGTCTTTCATTCTTTGAAGTACATCAAGTCCAGACATGCCAGGCATGGAGATGTCCAGAATTACTAAGTCGTATTCCGTGTTGCAGATTTTAGAAAAAGCTTCGTTGCCTTCTATGGCTTCTTCTATCAAAGTAACTTCGGGAAGCGTTTTTACAATCTGCTTAACGCCTTCACGCACAATGGCGTGATCATCTGCAATGAGAATTTTCATTAGGTGCTAGCTTTAGGGATCCTTACAACTATGGTTGCTCCTTTTTCGGATGTACTTGAAATGTCTATTGTTCCGCCACAATGCTCTACCCTGTGTCGCATGGCTATCATTCCGAAGGATTTACCTGAAAGTAGTTTATCTTTAGGAATGCCTACTCCATTATCCACTATTTTCAGGATGGTAACATTTTTCCGATTTATTAATTCGACCGATATGATTGTGGCTTTGGCGTGACGTATCACATTTGTCAGGGCTTCCTGAAGTATTCGAAATAAAGCCAGACTGACGGTTGGGTTTTCGGTATCCAGCTCCTCCAATGATAATTTACATGGTATACCGGAGCGTTCTTCAAACTCTCCGCAATACCATTCGATGGTTGAGACAAGTCCAAGGTCATCCAGCACTCCAGGGTGTAATTCTGAAGAGATGCGTTGTACTTTTCGGATAACATCTTTGGTCATATCGATCATCTTATCAAGCTTTCGTTCCACCAGTTCTTTGTTATCCAGATTTTGGCGTACCCAATTTAAATCCATTTTTAAAGCGGTCATGGATTGACCCAGTTCGTCGTGAACCTGAAAGGATATAGCCGTGCGTTCGTCTTCGATTTCCTTGATTTGATATTCATTAAGCTGTTCCAGCTGCTGCTTAGCCAGAAGGACTTCTGATTCTGAAACTATCAGCTTCTGAGCATTCTCGATTAGCCTTTGTTTTTGCCAGAATAATTCCAGAAATACATTGATTTTGCTGATCAGAATTTCCTTGTTTAAAGGCTTGACTAAATAGTCTACAGCCCCAGCCTCATAACCTTCTTCTATCTTGGCATTATTTGGAAAGCCAGCTGTGAGGAATATGATGGGGACTTTGTGTTCAATACGATTTTCGTTCAAACGTACAGCCAATTCAAAACCGTTCATGATGGGCATTTGCACATCCAAAATGGCGAGAGAAAGGTCAATACCTTGGGTGGCCTTCAGTGCTTCAGCGCCAGAGCAGGCCTGTATCAGATTGGCTTGTATCGTACTAAGGATGACTTCCAGATAAAGTAAATTATTGGAGTTGTCATCTACAATCAGTATGTTCGGTAATAGAGGCATAAAAAAAACTTTTATTTGATTGCCTATATAAAATCAAAGATATATTATTTATTGTTCATTTAAAAGAAAGCAGTGATTTAGTTTTTGGCAAAAAAAAAGCTGCTTAGGACATAAGCAGCTTTTTTGGAACCAATTAGGTTAATTGAAATTAACCGTAACAGTCAAGTCGCTTGTGCTGTTGTAGGTATCAGCAAACTTTATCATTGTTGCTGATAGATTGTCTCCGGCAGAAAGAAGAGATGTTCCAGCTGAAAAGGTTCCGTTTTCAGCAACTGACGGGGAGATATTGAAGGATCTCAGGTGCATGCGATTTGCCAAAAATCCATTCAAGAAGTCTATGTTACCTGAAGGCAACATTCTAAAACTATAAGATGTTTTTACGATAGTAGAATTCATTTTGTCCATCATATTGAAGACTAGAGGGAATGTGTATACTTCAAATATGATGCCAAGTTTAATAAAAAGAGATGGTTTGTAGCTTAAATGTATTTATAACATTGATTAACAGGATGATAAATGATGTATTTTATTTTTTTTGAAATACTGGTTTTTTTTTCGGAAAACTGTGTTGTTGTAATTCCGAACAGTTGTGCGATTAATTGTATTATTTTTAATACAATCGGCGTCATTCTGATTTTAAGACTAGAATGTTAAATTTTTTCATTTTTCGAATTAAAGTATCTCTGCTGATGCCCAACGTTTTTGCCGCTGTCGTCTGATTGAAGTTTTGTTCTTTAAGAATTCTTCGGATCAGTTCCATTTCATGGATAACCGATTCTTCTTTCGGGGTGTACGTTACTAAGGCAGGTAATTCGATATTGGTAGTCTTAGTTGATAATCCATTGATGTATTTCCCGGAAAAGTCTTCGGCATGAAGTTCATTGGTTTTACAAAATATTACGGCCCGTTCTGTCATGTTTCGTAATTCGCGTACATTTCCCGGAAATTCATAGTTAAATAAAAAGTCAAAGACGTCCTGGTTGATATGGATACGCGGTTTTTTAAAATGGATAGCATAAAATTCCGTAAAATGCATGATCAGAGGCTTGATGTCTTCCGGGTGTTCACGTAAGGGGGGAATGTGAATATGTAAGGTATTTAAACGATGAAGTAGATCCAGTCTGAATTCCTTGTTTTCCACCTTTTTAAGAATGTCGTGGTTGGTGGCCGAAATTATTCTGAAATCAGTTTGAATTTGTTTGGTATCGCCTACCCGGGTGATTACTTTTTCTTCGGTAGCTCTCAGAATTTTTGCTTGCAGGTGGTAAGGCATATCCGCAATCTCATCCAGAAACAAGGTTCCCTTGCTGCATGCTTCAAAGTAGCCTATTTTATCTTCGAAGGCTCCTGTAAAAGAACCCTTTTTATGGCCAAAAAATTCACTTTCCAGCAGAGAATCACTGATAGCGCTACCGTTTACTGCACAAAAAGGATAATCTTTTCTGGAACCGGAAAAGTGAATGATTTTTGCAATATTTTCTTTTCCAGTGCCACTTTCACCAGTTATAAGGACATTGACGTCCGGAAATTTAGCTGCTGTCATGGCTGCTTCAAGTACTTCCAGCAATTGGTCGCTGATGCCAATAAATTGCCTTTCTATTTTATCTTCCAGAGACTTTGAAATTAATGAGTTTTTTTCCTCCATGCTAATTAGCCGTTTTTGCAGGAGTATGTATTTTTGAGTCCGCTCAATGGCTATCCGAATGTCAATATGCCGGAATGGTTTGCGTAAATAATCAATGGCGCCAAGTCTCATGGCATTAATAACAGTATCCATGTCTCCATGGCCTGAGACAATGATCACTTCCATTTTCGGATACAATGTTTTGACTTGGGTCAAGAGGGTTAGTCCGTTAATATTCCCAATTCGAACATCCAGAATCATTAAATCCATTTCTTGTTCACTTAAAATCCGGAGTCCCTCTTCTCCTGAGTTGGCTTCAAACGCTTCTAAGCCAGAAATGTCCAGAAATTCTTTTAGTTCTTCGGTAAAATCCTTTTCATCATCAAGAATTAGAATTCTAATTTTCTCATTAGCTGTCATTTATTGCTCCTTTTTAATTGGGAAAATAATTTGAAAGGTGCTTCCTTTCTTCTCTTCACTCTCAAAATTGATAATTCCGTTCATGTTTTTAATTATTGTAAAAGAAATGGATAGTCCCAGGCCGGTTCCTTTTCCTGGTACTTTAGTCGAGAAAAAGGGTAGAAAAATTCGATCCTTGTCTTTTTCCTTGATCCCGGAACCATTGTCTTTTATATCAATATAGAGGCTATTCTCATCTCTGTAAGAGCTAATTTCAATGATCCTGTTAAAATCATTTTCCAGTTGTTGTGTCTTTTCCATCAGGGAATCTCTGGCGTTGGAAAGAAAATTGATGAGCACTTGCTCCAGTTCAAACATATTTCCAAAGTATAGGGGTAGGCCGTCAGTCAGTTTTGTATGAATACTAATGCCTATTTGTCTGATTTGTTCGTTCATAAGGTTTAGAGCATTTTCAATGCTTTGATTTACATCAAACTCTTTACTTTTAAATTCGGTGTTGCTACGGGAAAAAATACGAACATGGTCAATCAGATTTTTTATCCGTTGAATATTCTCAAACATCTTCAGACTTTTCTTTTCAAAATACTCTTTGCTGATGCTTTCTGTTTTAGACGCTTCAAGTATTATATTGTCAAGAGTTAATGAAATGGTGTTGAGTGGTTGATTTATTTCATGGGCCATCCCTGAAGCCATTTCTCCAAGTGATGCAAGTCTTTCGGAATGTATCAGCTGACTTTCTATACTTTTTCGCTTGGAAATGTCGCGTACCAGAACCATGATGGATAAGGATGTGCTGTGTCTCCTTTCAATGTTTGAAACGCTTATTTCGCTTGGAAAACAGGATTTGTCTTTTTTTCTCAAAATAAATTCAACATTCTGGGCCAAACCCTCCTGATTTAATTGTTTCGTTATGATTTTTAATTTATCTGTTTGTCCCTCAGTTATAAATCGTTGAAAATGCTTGCCTATGAGATCATGCCTGTCGTTTGTACCGAATAAAACCAATGAACTTCTGGAGATTTCAGTGATGATCCCGGATAAACTAACCAGTAGAATGCCATCTGGTGATGCATTTAATAACGTGTGGTATTCTTCTTTGCTGATTACCAATGAGGCATTCGATTTGGACAGCGATTCTGTAATGATGCTTAGCTCGCTGGCTATTTCGATGATTTCCTTTTTTTGCTGGAAAATACGGATGAAAACTCTGACCTTACTGATTAAAATCTCAGAACAAAAGGGTTTTATAATATAATCAACAGCTCCTACACTGTAGCCCTCCAATATTTGTACTCTATCCGGGTATGTTGCTGTCACAAATATGATTGGGACTTTTTCACTTCGATCCTTATTGAGGCAGATGGCCAGTTCAATGCCATTCATCTCTGGCATCTGAACATCCAGTAAAGCAAGAGAAAGCTCCATGTTGGAAACTTTTTCCAAGGCTTCAGGCCCGGATGAAGCTGTTATGATGTTTATATTCAGATCTTTCAATAATTCTGAAAGAAGCAGGATGTTTGTGTTTATATCATCAACAACCAGAATATTTATTTTTGAACCCATAAACTTTAATTGATTATCATCCTTAAATGTTTATAAACTATTAAATCATTGGCATGTATTTCTATCACATTTTTAATAAACACAAAATAGCCCAAAAGAGTTCATTTATTGTTTAATTTTATTTTAAGAAAGAGTAAATTAATGTCCAAATAGTAAAAAAACATCTTAAATGATACAGGAATACCGAGAAGTGGGTATTGATGGTTATCCTCTTCCTTGCTAACTTTGCACTATTCATTGAGAAGAGTATACTCAGAAAAAAGCGTATGAGATTATCTGAATTAAAGACTGGAGAAAAAGCTGTAATCGTAAAGGTTCTGGGTCATGGTGGTGTGCGTAAACGAATCATTGAAATGGGATTCGTGCGTGGTAAAGTGGTGGAATCTATTCAAAATGCTCCTTTGCTTGATCCTGTGAAATACCGGATAATGACCTACGAAGTTTCATTGAGGCGAACGGAAGCTGAAAATATTGAGGTCGTAAGTGATCAGGAAGCACTGGGTACATCAGAAACGGATGTGTACCATGGGGTCATTTCTGATGAAGAATTAAAAAAAATTGCTTTCACCAAACGTAAACACATCAATATTGCTTTGGTGGGTAATCCAAACTGCGGAAAAACGTCCCTTTTCAACCAGGCATCCGGTTCTCATGAACATGTGGGAAACTACGGGGGTGTAACCGTTGATGCAAAAGAAGGCCGCTTCAGTTTCAGAGACTATACGTTTAAAATTGTTGACTTACCGGGGACGTATTCGCTTTCTGCCTATACTCCTGAGGAAGTTTATGTACGCAGGCATCTGGTTGAAGAAAAACCGGATGTTGTAGTGAACGTGCTGGATGCATCCAATCTGGAACGCAATCTGTTTTTGACAACACAACTCATCGATATGAATGTGCGGTTGGTTATCGCTCTGAATATGTACGATGAGCTGCAGGCATCAGGTAATAAGCTGGATCATCTACAGTTAAGTAAACTTCTGGGGGCACCCGTTATTCCAACTATTGGCCGTAAAGGCTGGGGGTTGGATACGCTGTTTCACGTGATTATTAAGGTATATGAAGGGGCTGATTTTTTTAATACGGACGGTGAAATAAGACTGGATAGTTTGCACGAACTCCATGAATATTACCATCAACATGACCTTGATCATGAAACGCTGGAAGAAATTCACGAAGATGCTGAACATCACAAAACTCCGGATCAGCTGGAAAAAGAACATCAGGAAAAAAAGGAATATCGAGATTTACTGGATAAAAAATATGATCAAAATCCGGAGAAGAAACATCACGAACATTTGTATCAGATAGGCACTATGACGCGCCACATCCATGTAAATCATGGTAAGGTACTGGAAAGAAGCATCAAGGAAATTCGGGCAGAAATAGTCAGGAACGAAAAAATCGGGGACATTTATTCTACTCGTTTTTTGGCCATAAAGATGCTGGAAGGTGACAGAGAGGTCGAAAAACTGATCGGAACTTTACCCAATGCAAAAGAAATTTTGTCGATGCGGGATAAGTCGGTATCCATTATTTCTGCCAAGCTGAAAGAAGATCCAGAGTCTGCCATTACCAACGCAAAATACGGTTTCATTTCAGGGGCTTTGGCTGAGACTTACAAAACTGGGAAAGCGCCTGTTAAAAATCAGACCAAAAGTATAGACCGGGTGGTGCTGAATAAATTTCTGGGGTATCCGGTCTTTTTGTTGTTTATGTTCCTGATGTTTGAATGTACGTTTGCACTGGGACAATATCCCATGAACTGGATTGATGCAGCGGTGGGCTGGTTGTCTGGCATGATGGCCAATGTGATGGAATCCGGGCCGTTGAAAGATTTGATCGTGGATGGTATTATCGGTGGAGTAGGTGGAGTGATCGTTTTTCTTCCAAATATATTGATTCTCTACTTTTTCATTTCATTTATGGAGGATAGTGGCTATATGGCCAGAGCGGCTTTCATTATGGATAAGATCATGCATAAGATGGGTCTGCACGGCAAGTCGTTTATCCCCATGGTGATGGGTTTTGGTTGCAGTGTGCCTGCCATTTTATCTACAAGAACCATTGAAAATCGCAACAGTCGGATGATTACGATGTTGGTGACCCCTTTAATGTCTTGCAGTGCACGTCTGCCGGTTTATCTGTTACTGGCAGGGGCTTTTTTCCCAGGAAATGCAGGGTTGGTATTGTTTGGCCTCTATATGTTGGGTATTGTCTTGGCGGTAGTGATGGCACGAATTTTCAAACGATTTTTGTTTCATCGGGAAGAAATGCCTTTTGTAATGGAATTGCCACCTTATCGTCTGCCAACATTTAAATCTATTTCCAGACACATGTGGGAAAAGGCGGCTCAATACATAAAAAAGATGGGTACCGTTATTCTGGTGGCTTCCATTCTGATTTGGTTTCTGGGTTATTTTCCACAAAGTAAACAATACAATCTGACTCATTCAGAAGAAAATCGCATTGAGCAACAGGAAAATTCCTACATTGGGCAAATTGGAAAGTTTGTGGAACCTGTTCTTTCACCGCTGGGTTATGACTGGAAAATAGGGGTTTCACTTTTGTCAGGTCTGGCAGCGAAGGAGGTTGTCGTCAGTACATTGGGTGTACTGTATGTAGGTAAGGATACGGATGGTGTTGCATTGAGCAGCCGGCTCAAATCGGATACCTATGCAGACGGAAAACCCGTTTTTAACGGTGCTGTCGCGTTGTCCCTAATGGTCTTTGTACTGCTCTATTTTCCCTGTATAGCCACCATTACGGCCATCAAGAATGAATCCGGGAGTTGGAAGTGGGGTGCTTTTACAGTGGTTTACACCATCGTATTGGCTTGGGTAGTGGCTTTATCGGTCTATCGAATTGCGCTGTTGTTTATTTAACGAAGCACCTAAAATGATCTGATTACCTTTAGGATTTGGAATCGTTAAGAACAGAATATAAATTTTCTAAAAAAGAGGCTGAACTATTTGATTGCAGGGATGTTCTTACTTAATTGAACGTTTATTTACTATATTTGAGACAGGTATCTAAATTAATCATATTAAATATTTAAGCAATGGCAAAAATCACTTTTAAAGGAAACGAGGTAAATACTAGTGGTAATCTTCCCGTAATTGGTACGATAGCCAAAGATTTTTGCCTGACGGGCACGGATCTTATTGATGTAAGCCTGAAAAATTATGATGGGAAACGCATCGTGATGAATATTTTTCCGAGCATAGATACGGGCATATGTTCTGCTTCTGTAAGACGTTTCAATGCAGAAATCGAGAAAATGAAAAATACTGTGGTGCTCTGTATTTCTATGGATTTACCATTTGCACACAGTCGTTTTTGTGGTGCTGAGGGTTTGACGAATGTCATCTCTTTAAGTGAAATGCGAGCACGCGGGTTTGGAGAATATTACGGTGTACGTATGTTGGATGGTCTTCTAGCCGGTTTATTTTCAAGAGCTGTAGTGGTTCTGGATGAAAATAGAAAGGTTATTTATACAGAACAAGTTCCGGAAATTGGTCAGGAACCACAATATCAACCTGTGGTGGATTTGTTGAAATAATTTCACACTGAAACTTGCGGGTTAGACCTCTTGTACGAATAGTAATTTAAAGGTTTAACCCGCAAGTTTTTTTTTAGATAGAAGCGGTATTGAGTTTTGTCGTACTTATTGTAAATGTTTTCTTCAGGGTGCCTTTTGTGTATATTCCATCTGTGTATAATCCATTGGTGTTGGTGCCGGTCGTAGATCCACCGGTGTAGATGGAATAGGTGGTACCTGTTTTCAGATTTGGAGATGAAAAAACGATGTAATATGAGCTTCGTGTCGGTTTGTAGGTAACGAGGCTGTTTCCGCTTGCATCCTGAATATTAAATACGGTGGACAACGAGATGTCCCTGTAATTTCCACGCAATATTGAGCATACGTGGTATTTTCGCTGGTTTTAGGTTGAATCATATTTCCGTTGGGTTCTGAAGCGATAAGCATACCACCGGTTAAGGTTAACGTGCCGTTGTAGTCTAAGGCCACTTCCGGAGCTGATGCTGGGCCCTGAACTATGACCGTGCTGCCCGAAATGGAAATACTTCCGTTGCTATCCAGTGCATCGCTTGTTTGTTTTTTATGGCCTTGGATTGCAATCCGCTCATGGTGACATTGACCGATCCGCCTGAAATTTCAATGGTGCTGTCGCAACACAGACCATTGGCATTTGCAGCAGCGCAAGTAGTAGTCGTAGTGCCACCGGAAATAAGTATTATGCCTTCATCTCCGTCAAGACCATCACACGAAGCTGTTACATTGACCAATCCTCCCAGGATCGTAACTCCATCTTTTCCATGAATGCCGTCGTTTAAGGCACTTGATACGGTAATGGTTCCATTGTCCACTTCAATATAGTCATCACTGCCTAATGCGTGCTTGTCCATACCTGTCCCTTTGATGGTCAGTGCACCTGTCCCACTAAAAAGTAGCTGTCCTTCACTGAAGAAAGCGGCTTTCTGATCTTCTGTCGTATTTTCACTGTTAACAGGAGCTGCAGCATAGGTTGTGCCATCTGCCAAAGAGTTGGTAGTGCCGTCAACCAGAGTAACGGTGACCTTGTTGCTTGACTGTATGTTGATGGCAGGTCCATCGGTGTTGGTGATGTTGACCCCGCTCAGTAGCAAGTTGAATCTTTTCTCGCAAAAGGTTGTAAAAGTAAGGTGAAAGAATGTGCTTACTTTAAATTATAAATCAAACGTAACAATAGTCCTGATACCACTTAACGTGGTAAAGTTCTTCTTTTTTGTTCCCCCGGAATAAATTCCATCTTTATAAAAACCGTTGATGTTTGTTCCTGTCGATGTACCTCCCGTGAAAATGTTGTACGATTTGGCTTTCTGAATGTTTGGGGTTGATATGATAAAGAAGTAGGAATCCCTGATTGGTTTAAATGTGACCAGGTTATTTCCGCTGTCATCCTGAATATTAAAAAGGGTGGATGCAGGTAAAGTCTTTAAAGTCGATACCAGGGTTGCATAGATGTAGTTTTGTGTGGAATTTGTTGAGGATGGAACCGATATTTTGGATCGGTATGGGCCACATTCTATCAGAATTCCTCCTGAAATATTGAATGTTGTTCCATAATCAATGCATTTTGTGTTGCTAGCCGTTGGAGGACCTTGTGCTACAACTGTACCTCCTGACATATAAATACTGCCCTTGGTATCTATTGCTTCTCCAGCTCCGGCTGCATTTACGGATAAGTTTCCGCTTATCAGATTGATAGTCGTGTCACATTTAATGGCTTTGGGTTCTGTAATGCTGTTTGTACCGCTCAAGATGGCATTTCCCGAAGTACCTACATAGATGGTTGGAGCACTATTTAGTGATCCAATAGTCAGGAAACCTTCGGAAGAAAAGCCCTTGCCGCCAATACCGGTACTGGTGGCATTCACTGTACCTCCAAGAATACTTAATGTTCCATTCGTAGAAATACAGGCAGCACTGTAAGCATCCATTGCTCCAGTTGAATTTGTATAAATGGCGCCAGCACCGCTCGTTGCAATGTTGAGTGCTCCGCTTGACATGTTGAACGTATTTGTTGAAATCCCTTTTCCGGAAATTCCGGTATGAGTGATAGTGATGACTGATCCGCTTACTGTGACATCTGCATCACACTTGATAGCGTCACAATACGAGGGTTTAACTCCCGATCCGGATACTGGCAAAGCAACTCCACCGGAAGCATTAATGGTTATAGTACCACCGCTCAGTGTCATAGCTTGTGTGGATTTTAATCCTTTGGATTGTGTTCCTGAAGTGGTTATGTTAATTGTACCGCCGGAAACCGTCAATGTGCTGTCACAAGTTATAGAGTTGGTATTTGTTGTAGCACTATTGATGGTGGTTGTACCTCCGTTTATGTTGATGTATGCTGCGTCTCCGTCGATTCCATCGCTATTGGCTGTCACTGTTACCGTACCACCGTTCATGATGTAGCCGTCCTTGCTGTGTATGCCATCTTTTGCAGAACTAGCAATAGTGATGGTTCCGTTTTCTATTTGAATAAGGTCGTCACTGCAGAGTGCATGTTGATTAGAACCTTTTCCATTAATGGTTAGACTGCCTTGTCCACTAAAAAGCAGATGGGATTCACTGAAAAATGTTGCACTCTGATCTTCAGCAATTCCTCCAGTAATTGCAGCTGGACCATAGGTGGCTCCATCTGTCAATGTATTGGTTGTGCCATCAGCAAGTATCACATTTGTTGTTTTTTTACTTTGGATATTGATGGCTGGCCCATCGGTGTTGGTGATGGATAATCCGTTTAAAATAAGGTTGATGCCTCTGGTGCTATAAATTTTAAAGGAACCTTCGGAGGTGGATCCTGACAGTTTATATTGGATGTCCTTGACATCAAACGTAGAAGTTACGGTGACATCTGCTCCGTTTACAGCAACCGAAACACCTTCGAAAGCGAGTGGGTTTAAAACGGAAGCAGTCGTTCCATTGTACTCAATAGCAATGGTGTTCGAATTATCACCAAAAGTAATGCTGTCAATGGCAGATACCAAATAATCTCTGACTGTATTTTGGATATTAAAATAGATGGTGGAAGCATCGTTGCTGAAATAAGCACTGTCTACATCTGAAATCAAAACACCCAACGTGCTTTTATCCGTTTTGTGAATGTACATTTTTTCCTGTGCAGAAAGATAAAAGAAGCAGGTCAAACTTAATAGAAATAGAAGGCGCTTTTTCATCATTTTTTGAATTTAAACACTTGGTTATTAATTTTAAGCAGGTAAATGCCTTTTGCCAAGCTGCTTACATTCACTGGTTCGTTGTAGTTGGAGATCTTTGTATTTAATACCTGAATTCCGTCAGGTCGGTATAAAGATACCGTAAAAGTGCCCTCTGGTGCATTCAGGATTTGAATCTGGTTGTTAGCTGAGTTAAAAAATATGCTTGTATTTCCGTTCCCTGAATTTGTATTTTTAATCCCGTCAGAAGTTGTGCTCACCAATAATTTATTGATGGTGGCAATTCCAAAAGTTGCAAAAGCGCCACTAGTATTGTTAAGTACCATATTGTTGTCTGAAAAAGTAATTTTTTTCAAAGATTTCAGTTCAAAGTTTTGTTTTGAACCGTCAAGTAAATTTACAGACAGGCTTTGTGAATTTAACAGGGTGGTGCTTGTTCCTGCAAGAAACAGTAACAAAGTTAGAAAAGACTTGAATTTCATAATCTTAGGTGTTTTTTTCAAATAGTGTATTTTCACTGCAATTATACTGATTTTTTTCCAAGAATTGGATTTTGAGTGAATGTTTAGGGTTAATTAATGAAAAGCGGCGACGAATAACCTCTGTTTGAAAAGTATTTTTAAAAAATATAGTAGTATGTATTGCATAGTACTATAAAAACAGTATATTTGCCAAAAAATAGAAAGCCATGGATATAGAAAATGTTAAATCTCAGATGCGCAAGGGCTTTTTGGAATATTGCACCTTGCTGATAGTTAAGAAGAAACCTTCTTATACATCGGATATCATTGAAGGTTTGAAGTCGGCTCATTTAATTGTGGTGGAAGGGACGCTTTATCCTTTGCTGACCCGTTTAAAAAATGACGGACTTTTGTCGTATGAATGGGCGGAATCAACGCAAGGGCCTCCCAGAAAATATTATTCTCTGACCGAATCGGGCAGTTCAATATTGAGTGAGCTTGGTGAGGCGTGGAGTGAACTTTTTCTGGCTATAAATCATTTAAACGAAGAATAAATAAATCGTGTACAATTATACGATTGTGTGAATGTGCAACTAAATTAGAAAAAACATATGAAAAAGACCTTAAGTGTAAATTTGGGTGGATCCGTATATCACATAGACGAAGACGCTTATCAGGATTTGATGGATTATTTGCAGGATGTAAAACAACATCTTGGGCACGATGCTTCTTCAGAAGAGGTGCTCAATGATGTTGAACAACGCATTAGTGAGCTTTTTTCGCAGTGGATGCAAGGAGTCAGGGAAGTTATAACTACTGCTGATGTGGAAAAGGTTGTTGGTATTTTGGGCAGACCTGAACAATTTGATAGCAGTGAGACTAATGCTTCGAATGAATCCGGACCAAAAAAAGAACCAACTCAAACCAGGCAGGATGAAAAAGCATCTGGTCCTCATCGGAAAATGTACCGCGATCCGGTAGATGCCATTCTGGGAGGTGTCTGTTCGGGTTTGGCGTATTATTTGAATGTTAGTGTCGTTTTGATCCGTTTGCTATTATTTATAATGATCTGGTTTGGCGGTACAGGGTTTATAGCCTATTTTATTTTCTGGCTGATCATTCCTGAGGCAAAAACTTCTGCACAGCGCCTTGAAATGCAGGGAGAAGATGTGACCATCGATAACATCGAAAAAAAAGTTCGTCAGGAATATGAAAAAGTAAAAGAGAGGGCTGATGGTTTTGTAAAATCCAATCAGTTTCAACAGAATGTACGATCGGCTGGAAATGGTTTTTTGGAGTTTATTCGCGTGTGCTTCAAGATTTTATTCGCATTCATTGCGGGGATGATAGGTCTGGCAAGTTTAGCTGCACTGGTTTCAATTATCATTGCTGTCATTGTTCTTTTCACTACCGGTGTGCATTTTGTCACTCCTTGGCCACATGAACTCTTACCTTTACAAGATGCATTAATGAATCCTTCTTCTGCCATTTGGATGATTATCGGCTTGATTCTGGTGTTTGGTATTCCATTTATGGCTATTTTCAGAATGTTGTTTGGCAGGGTTTTGAGTTTAAAATCTTCACCCAAATGGCAAATATGGGTTGGTTTTATTTTCTGGTTTATAGGACTTGGTTTATGTATTTTTTCAAGTATATTTTGGATAAATGAATGCGGAGGTGGACTTTGGATATAAAATTTAATAAACTCAAATTACCATGAATAATAAAAGGAATGTAATACTTATTGTTGTTATTGTTATCCTGGCTTTTATTGCTTTTCAAAGGTCATTTCTTTTTCATCCTTTCGGGGGACCTCATTTTTTTTGGCACGTTAATCATACCTATCAGGAGGATGATACTGATTTGGGAGCAAGTATTGATTCGGCTATGAATCATTTGGATGATGGTTTTAAAGAACTTGATAAAGGTTTGGCCATCATCGATGAGGGTGTGGGCATCATCGGTGAAGGTTTGAAGGAGAATAGTTTTTCTAAACCCAATTTCGACCAATCTGCAGCTATTTATTATGGTGGATATCTAAAAAATGAGTTTACGTATCCCATTATTTTCCACTATGATACACCTTCTGTTTTTTTAAATTTTGGTGGATCTGGTATTTCAGGCGGAAAAGTAGTACATAATGAGGTTTTTTATCCGGAGTCTTTAAAGGGTAAGTTGGGTATAAAGGATCTTGATTCTACGAATGCGGTGAATGTCTACTTAGAAAGCAAGACGATTCAAACGACTGAAATTGTAACTTTTACAAGGAAAACATTAAAGTACACTCAAAGAGTTAACTATCACTTTTCATATCCATTCACTAAAAAGAATCACGAATTGACGGTTGTTAAAGACACAGGGTCTTTTTTCTCTAAATGTAAAATTTCTTTAAGTATTCCATCTAAGAGAAATTCCAATTATGAAATAGAAAAGCACAAACGGTTGAATGTTGTAAATAAAATGGTTACACAAATTCGGTCAACAATAAACAAGGATTCGATTATTTAGAAAAATGAGTAAGGTATTTGATGCTCCTGGTCGGTAAAACGGTCAGGAGCTTTTTTTGTGATTATGGAGTGTAAAATAAATATTAATAAAAAGAATACTATTGGTTAATTAAGTGTATATTTGCATAACATTAATAAATTAAGTATTTAAATAGCTGATGATTCTAGGAATAGTCTGATTGATAATTTATTGATGCTGTTTTTATTCTATTTAATTTAAAAATTTAAAACCAGAAAAAATGAAAAAGCATTTACTGTTTGTTGCTGTTTGTCTGATGCTGTTTCAGACGTTTTGTTCAGATTCAGGAAAAGCCAACGCTGAAAACGCAGTGCCTGACACCCTTTCGTGGACGTGGGAGGTTTCCTCCACAGTAAGTACCCGTACCAAAACCTGTACGTTTGAATTTTCGGACAATTTGTTGATTAATTGGGGGGATGGGGTCACTGAATGGATACCCGACTCCCTCAGTACAAAGGTGATTACACACGCCTATACCGTACAGGCCAATTACAATTGCACGGCCATTGGTGTTGGAATCTCTTATTTTAAGGCGGATTCAAGGAGGGTGCTTAATCTGGATGTCCGGAAAGCGCCCGGCCTGACCTATTTGAGTTGTACCAGCAATCAGATTGCATCACTTGATGTAACTGATAATGTCCAGTTGGTTTCTTTGTACTGCGGAAGTAATGGTCTAAAGTCGCTGGATTTAAAATCGAACCTGAATCTGCAAACGCTCACCTGCTCTGATAATCAGCTTTCAACACTGGACTTTACGATGTTGCCGGCCTTGAAAAAGGTGACTTGTCATACGAATCCGTTGATTAGGATTGGAATTAATTCCACCGGGTCGCTGAGTTATCTTTCTTGTTCGGGATGTAATTTGACAGCAGAAAGCCTGGATTCCATTTTTGTGAAATTGCCTGCTTTGCCTGCCGTTTCTACCAGTAAAAATTTATACGTGCTGAGCAATCCGGGATCTTCTTCCTGTCATTCTGAAATTGCGGCAGCCAAAAACTGGACCTTGGATCGCGTTATTACACAAAGTTCTTTTTATTTTCCGTCAGTATCCTGTAAATCATCCGACTCCATTCGGGCAACAATTTATTTAAAAAATACGGCTCCAGCCATTGCTTTTGAAATGGATGTGCTTATTCCTGAGGGTTTTGTGCTAGATACTTTGCGAAGCAGTCTTTCTACGGCAAGAAAGGGGCAGCATACACTTTCTGTAGCACGAATACCCGGGACTCTTCAGACCTACAAATTTATGGCGTATTCACTTAAAAGTAAAGACTCGTTTTCCGGAGCGGATGGGGCAGTGCTTGAACTTTTTATGAAAGCGGCAGTTGAAATGAAAACATATACGCTGGATATCCAAAAAGCGATACTGATGGATACGCTGACCAATGTGATGGACCTCTCGGTGACAGATGGTCAGCTGATTGTGGGGGCTTCCTCTTTGGTGGGAGATGCAAACGGCGATGGAAGTGTGGATGTGACAGATATTGTCAATTTGGTCGCCTGGATAAATGGAAATCATTCTCCAGAAATGAATAGTGTTGCTATAGATATTAATGGTGATGGACTGTGGAATATTGTAGATATTACGAAGCTGGTTGTAATCATCAATTCCAGTGGTATTTTATCTAAATCAGGATCGGAACCCAATATGAAAGTTGGTATTGGGGATTTATCGTTATACCAGGCGGATGCGGCTCCATTGGGTAATAATTTTTATGTAAAGCAGTCGGCCAGTGAGGCTTCCATCCTGGAAATATGTTTGGATAACAGGGACAATATTCAGGCTTTTCAAGCGGATTTGATTTTACCGGAGGGTTTAAGTATTCAGGAGGGTGAGTTTTCGCAGCAGACAGAACGCAATTCAGGACACACTTTTTCAATATGTAAGGTTTCTGAAAACCGTTACCGTTTGTTGTCTTATGCCATGAAAACGGATGCCCCTTTTAGCGGAATATCCGGTGGGCTGGCCAAAATACAGCTTAATGGAACAGAAAATCTATCTGATGGGGCTTACCCGGTTATTATGCAAAAAGCTGTACTGACGGGCATGGATATGAAATCGGTTTCTTTGAATTCCTACGATGCTGTTTTGATGCTTGGAAAAGAAGCTGAAATGGAGATGTCCATTGCATTCGGAACCAATGGTAATTCCCGGTTATGGGTTCAGGGGTATGATCTTTTAACCTTATCTGTCTGGGACATGGCGGGAAAATTGATTTTGGAAAAAAAATTGGATCATTTGAATTATTTCAGTGTTGTTTTGGCTAAAGGCAGTTACCTGGCAAAGGCAAGTTCAGGAAGTCTATCGAGTGGCTGTCAAAAGGTGGCTGTCAAGTAATGTACATTTTGTCAGTTGGTACAGCAGAAAAACTGTTTTTTGGGTTAAATTTGTCATGTTTTTAAAGTTGGGGGTCGGTTAACTCTTTTGGCACGGATTTCGCAGTAATCTATTTGCTGGTCAAAAAAACCGGTAAACGAAGTGTGTGAAAATTTTAAAAAGGGTCCAAACCCAAGGATATTCCAATATTAATCAACTTAAAATAATAAGACTATGGCATTACAACCTCTTTCTGATCGTGTGCTGGTAAGACCGGCAGTTGCAGAACAAAAAACTGCAAGTGGCATCATTATTCCTGATTCCGCCAAGGAAAAACCTCTAAAAGGCGAAGTGATCGCAGCGGGTCCCGGAACTAAAGATGAAACCATGCAGGTAAGTGTGGGTGACGTTGTTTTATTCGGTAAATATGCCGGACAAGAAATTGAATTCGATGGTGAAAAATTACTCATTATGCGTCAGGCAGATATTCTGGCTAAATTTTAAAATTACATACGATCATGGCAAAAGAAATTAAATTTAATATGGAAGCCCGCGACTTACTTAAAAGCGGGGTTGATCAGTTGGCAGATGCAGTGAAGGTGACTTTGGGACCTAAGGGTCGCAATGTTATTATTGACAAGAAATTCGGAGCACCTCACATTACGAAAGATGGTGTTACAGTAGCCAAAGAAATCGAACTGGAAAATCCATTTGAAAACATGGGTGCCCAAATCGTTAAGGAAGTTGCTTCCAAAACAGGTGATGACGCCGGTGATGGTACAACTACTGCTACCGTTTTAGCACAAAGCATTATTCGCGAAGGTTTGAAAAACGTTACTGCAGGTGCAAATCCAATGGATTTGAAACGTGGTATTGACAAAGCGGTTGCTGCTGTGGTAGCTCACTTGAAAATGCAAGCTAAGGAAGTAGGTACAAACTTCGATAAAATCGAACAAGTTGCCCGTATTTCTGCTAACAACGATGCTGAAATCGGAGCGTTGATCGCTGAAGCAATGAAAAAAGTAACCAAAGAAGGTGTTATTACCATTGAAGAAGCAAAAGGTACCGATACACACATTGATGTTGTGGAAGGTATGCAGTTTGACCGTGGTTACCTTTCTGCTTATTTCGTAACCAATACCGAAAAGATGGAGGTTGAAATGGAAAACCCATTCATCCTTATCCATGATAAAAAGATTTCTTCACTGAAAGACTTGTTACCTATTCTGGAAGCTGCTGTACAAACCGGTCGTCCTTTGCTGATTATTGCTGAAGACATCGATGGTGAAGCTTTAACGACTCTTGTTGTTAACCGTTTGCGTGCAAATCTGAAGATCTGTGCTGTTAAGGCTCCTGGTTTTGGAGATCGTCGCAAGGAAATGTTGCAGGATATTGCTACCCTGACCGGTGGTATTGTGATCTCAGAAGAACAAGGATTGCAACTGGAAACAACGACTCTTGAAATGTTGGGTGCTGCAGAAAAAGTAACCATCACCAAAGACAACACAACGGTTGTTAACGGAAAGGGTTTAAAAGAAAATATTGCTGACCGTGTTTCTCAGATCAAGGCTCAGATTGCCAGTACAACCTCCGATTACGACCGCGAAAAATTGCAGGAACGTTTGGCTAAATTGGCTGGCGGTGTAGCTGTACTTTATGTTGGTGCGCCATCAGAAGTTGAAATGAAAGAAAAGAAAGACCGTGTGGACGATGCATTAAGCGCTACCCGCGCTGCCATCGAAGAAGGAACTGTTCCCGGAGGTGGTGTTGCTTACATCCGTGCGTTGAAATCGCTGGATAACCTGAAAGGTGTCAACGAAGAAGAAGATCTTGGTATCAAAATCATTCGTCGTGCCATCGAAGAACCATTGCGTCAGATTGTTTTCAATGCCGGTAAAGAAGGTGCAGTTGTGGTACAACGTGTAGCTGAAGGTACAGACGATTTTGGTTACAATGCTCAAACCGATACGTATGAAAACTTCTACGCTACCGGTGTTATAGATCCTGCTAAGGTGACGCGTGTTGCTTTGGAAAATGCAGCTTCAATAGCCGGAATGTTTTTGACCACCGAATGTGTGATTGCTGACAAGAAAGAAGATAATGCTGCACCTGGTATGCCCAATATGGGTGGCATGGGCGGCATGATGTAATTTTTTATTATTGGAGCGCGAATTTCGGCGTTACAGCTAATAAATAAATCCTCACGTACGAAAAGTACGCTCCGGTGTTATTTATGAGCTGTGCCTTGAACTTCACACTCCAATAATAAAAAATCGCGTGATTGCGAAAAGAAAATGAAGAGATTGATCTTAGGGTCAATCTCTTTTTGTATTAAAAAAAAGATTTCGATAAACTTGAATTAGTTGCTTGATCTATATTTAAATGGTGGGGTATATAAAGGTAAAGATATTGAAAGACAAGAATTAAGAAATGGACAGGGCATTCAAAAACTATTCAAAGTTCTAATTTGCTTATCCGTTTTTTTATATATTTGTAAAAGTTTATTCCACCTGCAATCTAAAACTATGCTTCGAAGATTATTACTCTTCATTTTCTTGTTGAGCAGTTGTGCCTTCGCACAAGCCAAAAGAAATACGAATTTGGATTCTTTATACATGAAGCTTGACGAGGCAATCGGCAACGAAAATCAATACCAGGAACAAGAAGAAAAGTTTATCTCAAAGTTGAAACATCAACTGGACGATTCGCATTTAAGTCTAGACGAATTGTATTCTATTTATCACCAGCTTAGCAATGAGTATGAATTCTACAGGTGTGATTCTGCCAGGTTTTACGCACTAAGACGGCTTTCTATTGCTGAAAGTTCAGGCAAAACACACTGGATCATCGATAGTAAAATCCAATTAGCTTCCATTTTGTCGAAGGCGGTGATGTTTAACGAGGCCTTGGATTTGCTCGAGGGTATTCCTGTTAAGGCTTTAACACAACAGCAGGAAGTTAATTACTACAAAGCTTTTTACGAGGTCTACGTTTTTAAAATAGACTTTTTTGAAGATGGTTACAGAGACGAGATGTTGAACCAGAAAAGAGATTTTTATTATGAGAATTTCTTAAAAGTATTACCTGCCAATATCTATGAATATGCCTCTTATTTTGGGATAAAATATATAAACAACCATGAATTTGAGAAGGCCAAAAAAGTGCTGTATGACTTTTTGCCCAAGGTGAAAATTGGAACCCGACCCTATTCTATACTCCATTCTGTTTTGGGCTTTTTATATCAACAGACAGGCGAAACTGAAAAAGTAAAAGAATATCTGGCACTTTCTGCTTTGTCGGATGTTCAGGGTAACATCATGGAAAATGCCTCGTTACGCTCATTGGCTTCCATTTTATACGATGAGGGAGACATAAACAGAGCCAATACGTACATTAAAAAAAGTATGGAGGATGCCAATTTCTATAATTCACGTATACGAAATTTTCAAACTTCCAAAGTGCTTTCCATCATAGACAAAGCCTATCAGATAGATAAAATCAAGCAGCAGAAAAAACTGGAGAAACTGTTAGTCATCATCAGTATTCTTTCCTTTGTACTGTTGATTGGTATTTCCTTTATCATTGGCCAAATACGAATCATGTCCAATGCCAAGAAAAAGATTAGCCTTTTCAACGAACAATTGAAGTCGAAAAATATTGCTTTGGCTGAAGCCAACCATGCTTTGGCAGATACCAATCATATTAAAGAGGAATACATTGGTCATTTTTTGGGTTTATGTTCCGTCTATATTGAAAAGATGGAAAAGTATCAGAAAAAAATATGCAACAAAGCAAAAACGAGCACGGTGGAAGAGCTCTATAAAACCATTAAGTCGACTCAGTTTATAGAAGACGAACGGGTTGAATTTTACACCAATTTTGATGATTCGTTCTTGAAATTGTATCCCGATTTCGTGGAAAAATTTAATGCACTTTTACCTGAAAAAGAAAGAGTCCTTTTAAAACCCAATGAAACGCTGACAACCGAATTAAGGATCTTTGCGCTGATACGATTGGGTATTACTGACAATACCAAAATTGCAGAATTTCTTAATTACTCACTAGCCACCATTTATAACTATCGCTCTCGTTATCGAAATAAAGCTCTGGTTCAGCGAAATGAATTTGAGAAGGAGGTCATGAAAATCGGATCAAATACCATTTGAAGAAAGGATCGGGTTAATTTACTTTTAGTACAGTTGTTGCATGACTCTTATCCAACCGGACTAGATAGATGCCTGGTTTTAAATCCGCAATGACCACTTCGTCTGAACAAGAGGCAGTCTGACAAATTTTTTCACCCAGCATGTCGTAAACCGAAATGGTGGAATTTGCAAAACCGGAGACTGTCAGGCTACCGTTTTTTGAGGTGACCTGGAATTCATTGGTAGCAATCTCTGGCTCTAAAGCACTGCTGCAATCTTCCATAAATGAAAATGCGGTGGGTATGGTGTTGCTGTTTACTGAGGCGCCTATATTTGCATAAGTGATGCTGCAATAAGAACCATTTCCTTTTACCCCGTTGTAATAATAAACGCCATATTGCCTGGTGCCATTTATATGGATGTCTTTCATGACCAGGTTCGTAATTTTTTTAGTGCCACTGCCTATATAGATTGCGTTGTATTTTGAATCGTATAAATCGATGTTGGTGAGTCTAATATTTTGTAAGTCGTAATAGGCACTGGAGCTGAGATGAACCGCACCTTGCTGATTGCCCCATAAATCGCCTGAAGTACCAACCATTCCTGCTGCAACTCCACCTTTGTATATGGAAATATTGTTGAATTCATTTACACCCGAATTTCCAAAACCGGAACCTGCAAAATCACAATTTGCACGCAGGCCGGCTTCCATAGGGTCAATAATTACGCAATTCCTGGCTTTATTATCCTTGCCTCCAAAAAAGCCAAGGCTCGATGCCCGCCAATTGTTTTCGGCTGTATTGTATTGAAAAGTATTGTTTACACACATTTCATTTGCTGACCAGGTGGCCATATCATCATCACCGTTGTTTCTGAAGCTGCACTTTTCAACATGGGCATTATTTATACCCGAGCAAAGGTTAAACCCATCGGCATAATTGTTTCGAAAGCGGCAATTTTCCACCAACAGATTTTCCGATCCTTTTCCGGCATAATTGGCAATCCATCCACCACATTCAAAATGCTCCACCCAGACATTGCTGATCACGGAATTGGTACCAAAACCACCCATAAATCCCTTGCCTACCTGATAACTGGAATTGTTGTTGTAATACCTTTTATTGTTGATGGTGTTTAAGTACAAACCTTCTATTCGGATGCTATTGTTGTTTGTTTCAATGCCTCTGTTGGCATACGTGGCTCTGACATCGGAGGATGCATTAAAATATAGTTCGGTGTACCACATGCCTGCTCCAATGATTTTAGTAGAATCGTTCAGGATGTTGATCCGGTTTTCAACCTCATACTTTCCAGCTGGAAGATAGATCGTTTTTCCACCGTGCGATAAAATAAATTTGGCCAGCTTTTCCGATTGGTCGTACTTAATTTTATTTGCATCTGGAATTGATTCGAATGAAACGGCTTCTGGTACAGGCTCCAGTTCGACGAAATCGATGGTATAGGGTATCTCATTTTCATCTGTTTTTACCAATTTAAAAGTGGCTCCTGCAGGTATTTTACTTTCCAGTTTGCAATGCATTTCATCAAAACGCATGCGTGGAAACTTGGTGGTTGCCGGGGTGTTGTCCGGATATTTGCTGCCGGTTTTTAAGATGTATTGCCAGGCCCAGTAAGAATTCAGTGTCAGAGTTTGAATGTATTCATCGTTCACGTAAAGTGCAAAAGTACCTGTGGTGCCTTTTCCGTCTTCGCTGTCCGGTATTGAGAAACGAATGGTCAGTCCATCTGCCGCCTCATCATTCACCCATTGCACATAGGAGTCTTTGCTTATTAATTGTGTGGCTACCTGATTGGAAGCCTCACTTTGAAGCAGGATTTGGTTAAAACCTGGTACCAAAAGGATGCCATTTGTCTCACATTTTCCTGTTTCTGCTTCGTATCTTTTATAAGAGCGGTCAAAATAACCTCTTTCAATTTCATCATCCTTAAACGTGACATGTTGGGCGTAGGCATTAAAATCGGAGAGTACAAATAATGTAAAAAAAAGAAGACCTGAGAGTACCTTATAATTATTCATAATTTTAAATAGATTTGTAATTTTATTATTCTTTATTAAGAATGTCTGACTTCTACTGAAAAAGGTTTACAGTTTTTGTTTTTAATCCTGACTAAGTTTACAGTCTTCGGTTTTAATTCCTAGAACAGTTTACAGTCAGTGCTCTTTATTCCTGAAAGACATTCCAGTTTCAG
>Ga0209511_1000140_pt1 | contig 86841 bp, 67 predicted proteins | sample SSSSmetaG_FD_184141 | JGI IMG/M metagenome (GOLD analysis project Ga0209511, IMG submission 184141) | Glacier valley bacterial and archeal communities from Borup Fiord, Nunavut, Canada, to study Microbial Dark Matter (Phase II) - ​SSSS... | ecosystem: Environmental > Aquatic > Freshwater > Ice >... | reverse complement strand
GTCGGGGTCGCGGGTTCGAGTCCCGTTTTTCGCTCCATGTTGCCCGAATGGTGAAATGGTAGACACGAAGGACTTAAAATCCTTTGGCCATAACGGCTGTGCCGGTTCGAGTCCGGCTTCGGGTACGAAAGATCCCTTTATCCTTGAGATGAAGGGATCTTTTGTTTTTGTATCGTATGTCAAAAAATAATGTATTTTTGTGGTAATGAATCTTTAAAAGAAGAAACCTATGAAACGCTCCCCCATTTTTCTCAGTATGCTCTTCCTTTTTGCATCAGCACCAATTTCAGCTCAAAATATAGAAACACCGGTAATAACGACATCCGACTCAACCGTCCAGTATATGGATACACTGGTAGCAGAGGCACAACAAGCACCTGTTATTGCCCAACCCGTCCTCATTCAGGGTCGTATTGTTGATGCACAGACTGGTGAAGCTTTATCCTATGCCACCGTCAGCGTGAAGAAGCTGGGCATTGGAACCGCCAGCAACCTGGATGGTGATTTTTCCTTAAAAGTGCCTGCCGGTGGAGCAAATGAGAAACTCAACTTCAACTTCATGGGCTATACAGCTCAGGAGATGAACATCGCTGACATAACCGGCCGTTTAAACATTCTACTTGTGCCATCTTCCTATGAAATCGCTGAAGTGGTCGTTCTTCCAGGGGATTATATCGGCGATTTGCTGAGAAAAGCCTATAAGTCAATCCCGGAAAATTATCCGACAAAATCTACCCTTTGCGATGGCTTTTACCGGGAAACACAACGATTGAACGACAGTCTCTTCCTGTACTTCAATGAAGCCGTGCTCAACGTTTACAAGAATACCTACGGTAAAGACTTGAATTTCGGGCAGATACGTGTAGAGAAATCCAGAAAAAATGTATTCCCAGGGATAGACAGCATCAACGATGTTCGCTTTTATAATGGACCACATTTTCCGAATGATCTGGATATTGTTTTCAGCCGTTGGGATTTTATCAAGCCTTCCGAATTGAAAAACTGGGTGTATGAAATGGAAAGCAGTCAATCCGATCTATATGTTATCACCTTCAAAAACCGCAAAGCGCCGAACTCCAATTTCCGGGGACGAATGTTTATCAATAAGGACAATATGGCCTACGAAGGTTTTGAACTGAAACGTGCCGGTTTGAGTGTTTTCTCGCAGAATGCTTCCTCTGATGCGACTTATATACCGGGAAACACCACAGCAAAAATTGGTTACGTCGAACAAGACGGGCTTTACAATCTGGCCTACATCACCTACAAGACGACCGGAGTCAATACAGCCAGCAAAAAGCGAATTTATAAAGACATCGAATATGTCACAACTTCTGTAAAAACAGATTCTGTTTCTCCGATACCATTCAGCCAACAATTTGACTATTATGATATTCTTTCCATCGAGGCGGAAAATTACGACCAAAGTTACTGGAAAGACTACAATGTACTTCAGGAAAACAGCAACTTAAGCGCTCAGACCAACTTGCTTTATGGTAAAGATCTGGCCCTTAAAGAACTGACCAAGGTTTACAACAAGGAACTGACACAAGACGAAAAAATATTGCTCTTTCTGAAAAGGTTCACCTTTGACGGTGGCTTTGCCTACTTACCTGTTCGTTACCTTGGAGGCAGTCATCAGATTACCTACGGAACCGCCACAGCAAATAAATCGGTTAAATCGAACTATTTTGGCATTTCAACCATGGATGGGCTTCGATTTGAGTTGACGAAACAATTAACCATCTTTTCCACCATTTCAGCTGCATTGTATGGCATTGACCAGATTCAATATGATTTAGGTATGAGCTACAGGATGTCATTGGCACCTAGTGGCCGATGGATATTTCTGGATCTGGGACTCGCAGCCTCAACATCGAATACCAAGGTTGACATCTGTAAATTAACAAATACCGATGCTAATTTACAGATTGGAGGTAAAACCTTTGATTCCGATAACATTGCGGTTAAAGCAGGAAAGTCGGGATATGGCATCAGACCCGTTGCAGGAATTGCTGTCAGAATGGCAAAAAAATACGAATTATTCGTGGATGGATCCTACTTTCTGCCGTTCCTTTTCAAAAAAGACTATGTACAGCTTAAAGAAACGGAAGGTTCTTTCTTTGGTCGCAAAAGCGTGAAACTCAATTGGGGTGACCCCAATCTGTCCTACATGGTTGACGGTATTCAAATGACCAAACCGCGTTTGGACGTTATGCCCTATCAATTCCGGATAGGAATTCGTTCCGGATTCTGATAAATCACTCCTGAACAATAGGTGGTGCGACCATGCGAACATCCGGATAGGCAATACGGGTATGATAGATGGTTTGAAGTTTCTGCTTGAAGACGTACTTAATTTTTTCGAGATCCCTGAATGTAATAGGCACATCCCTGAATGCACCTTCCTGAAACTGCATGTTAATGATTCTTTCCACCAACTCTGAAATGCTAGTTTCAGAATATTCCTTCATGCTTCTGGAAGAAGCTTCAACGGCATCAGCCATCATTAGAATGGCCGTTTCTTTAGTGGTTGGATAAGCTCCATTGTAAAAGAATGTATCGGGTACTTCTTCATCGGGATGTTCTCTTTTGAATTCATTGTAAAAATACCTGACAGGACCGTTTCCATGATGTGAGCGTATGCAATCACGTATAACCAGGGGCAATCCACGTTTATGTGCAATCTTTAGGCCTTCAGTAACGTGCCCGATTATTATTTTGGCACTCTCCTCTGGTGTAAGCTCGTCGTGTGGGTTTACACCCGACTGATTCTCGGTATAATAGATCGGGTTGCTCATCTTTCCGATATCGTGATAGAGCGCACCCGTTCGGGCAAGCTGTACGTTTGCATTTATTTCCTGAGCCGCCGCTGTTGAAAGATTGGAGACTTGCATGGAATGTTGGAAGCTACCTGGGCAGGTTTCCGAAAACTCCCGCAACATGGGGTTGTTGATATTGGAAAGCTCCACCAAAGTCACATTGGATGTGTAACCAAACATCCATTCAAACAAATAAATCAACAGGTAGGATATGAGCAACAGGGCTCCATTGATTCCAAAATAGACAAACAAATGCCAGTCGACCCGATTCATATATCCTTCCTGAATCAGGGAGATTCCGAAATACATGACACCATAGGTAATCACAACCAGAACGGAGCAAATCACCAACTGTGAACGTTGTGTCAGATCTTTCAGGGAATAGACGGAAGTCATCCCGGCAGCGATCTGTATCAATAAAAATTCATACGGGTACGCCACGATGGTTGAGGATATCAGTACAGTTATGATGTGTGCAAACAACGCTGTTCGGGAATCAAAAAAGGTCCTGACCATAATAGGCAATATCGCATATGGGATAAGGTAGACATTAAGGTACCCATTTTGTACCACCAGGGAGGTAATCAATACAAGCCCGGTAATCAGAATCAGGATAAAGACCACATTGGATTTCCTTTCATAGGTAAATGGGCGGAAAAACCATAAAAAGAAAAACTGAAGCAGGAAAAGACCAAGAACCAGAACGATCTGGCCTATGAGAACACCTTTGTTGCCGGATGCCTCGGAGCGCTCCTCAGCCACTTTCTTCAGGGAGCTAAGCACTTTGTAGGTTTCAGGAGCAATAATATCACCTCGATCAATAATTCGCTCACCTCGTTGTATCAGACCGGATGTCAGTGATATTTTCTTGGTGAAAGCCAACCTGGCCCTTTCGGTGGCCAATTCATCTGTTTTTATGTTTTCAACGATGTATTTATTCAGTTTACAGCTTTTCAGAACACTGGGATGGATGTTTGGCGGGAGATTCTCAAACATAGCCTCGTAGGCTTTCTTGGTTGAAAAGAGAGAAGATAGGTCCCAGGATTTTGCCATTCGATTATGAACAACCAAAACTGATGCCACCGAATCGCTGATAAATTTCTCGTAATCACTACTGGAAAGGATTCCTACTTTGTAAATATTATCCAGCTGATGCGTAATATACGTCTGATAGCGGGTAGGGACTGTGATTCTCAGATAGGAATTAAAATCGGATTGTAATTGTTTCCTGACTTTTAGAAAAACGGATGTATCAATGCTAAGATATGGCTGGAATTCCAACATGACGCTGTCAGTTTCCTGTTTCACTTCCTTGTCTGACTTGAATATCTGAAAATCATAAGGAGCTGTCATTAATCCATAACGCCAGGGTTTACCTTCCTGAAAACTATATCGAAAACGGCCTTCTCTTGGAAACGATTGAAGAATTAAGATGGCTGATAGGATAAAAAATCCGACTTTTAGGAGGTTTTGCGATAAGTTATCCTGGAAGTGCTTCCGCTTCATAGTCTTTTAGTGTTGAAAATGAACATCTCAAAAAATAAGAAATGCGCTGATAATCCGTTCTAAAAGTACAAAAAAATAAAACAAGACCGGTGATGTCTTAAAAAATATTGAAAAATAGCGTACTTTTGCATCCTTGTCAAAATTAAATAAAAAGTCATGTCTCAACAAAAACGCGTTCGGGTACGTTTTGCACCCAGTCCTACAGGCCCACTTCATATTGGTGGCGTAAGAACAGCTTTATACAACTATCTGTTTGCAAAGAAATTTGGCGGAGATTTTATACTTCGAATAGAAGATACTGATTCGCAACGCTTTGTACCGGGCGCCGAGGAGTACATCATTGATGCACTCAATTGGCTGGGTATCCGTTTCAACGAAGGAGTGGGCTTTGGTGGTGGGTTTGCGCCTTACCGCCAATCCGAAAGGAGATCCATTTATAAAACATATGTAGATCAACTACTTGACGAGAAAAAAGCCTATATAGCCTTTGACACCCCTGAAGAATTGGATGCAAAACGCGGTGAAATCAGCAATTTCCAATACGACGCTTCCACCCGTCTTCAGATGAAAAACACATTGACACTTTCTTCCGAAGAGGTAGCAAGGCGTGTTTCTGAAGGAGAAAATTATGTGGTTCGTTTCAGGATTGAACCTGGTGAGGATGTCCTTGTAAACGATATTATACGCGGAGAGGTCCGCATCAACTCTTCAGTACTGGATGATAAAGTTCTTTTCAAATCGGCCGACCAGCTGCCAACCTATCACCTGGCTAATATTGTCGATGACCATTTGATGGAAATTTCTCACGTCATACGTGGTGAAGAATGGTTACCCTCTGCTCCTCTGCATGTTTTGCTTTACCGTGCTTTCGACTGGGAAGACAGCATGCCGGCATTTGCTCATCTACCCTTATTGCTCAAACCCGATGGAAAAGGCAAACTAAGCAAACGCGATGGAGACCGTCTTGGATTCCCCGTATTCCCTTGCGACTGGACAGATCCAAAGACAAATGAAAAAAGTTCCGGCTATCGCGAAGCAGGATATTTCCCCGAATCCGTTGTGAATTTTCTAGCATTGCTGGGATGGCATCCGGGCGCTGAACAGGAAATCTTTACCATGGATGAGTTGGTGGAACAATTCTCCCTGGAACGTTGCAGCAAGAGTGGTGCCAAGTTCGATTATGAGAAAGGAAAATGGTTCAACCATCAATACATGCAAATGAAGTCGGAAACCGATCTGACTGACATGTTTCTGCCTTTTCTTAAAGATAAAGTTCATTTCACGGAAAGTTCCACAATTTTACCTGATTTCAACGGTGAAAAATCAAGTTTTTCTAAAGAATACATCACCAAGGCTGTGGGTATGATCAAGGAACGTGCCGGGTTTATCAATGACTTATGGGACCAAAGCTCTTTCTTTTTCTTACGACCTGATGCCTATGTAGAAAAATCGCTCCAGAAATTCTGGAAACCTGGAACATCGGCATTAATGAGTGAATTGCTGGCCTTCCTGGAAAACCAGTCCAGTTTTCAGTCTGAAATCCTCGAACCCATTGTAATAAACTGGATCACTGAAAAAGAATACAAGATGGGTGGTATCCTTAACGCCTTCCGTGTAGCCCTTGTTGGAGAAGCAAAAGGGCCGCACCTTTTTGACATTACAGCTATGTTGGGTAAAGAAGAAAGCATCTTCCGTCTACAAAAGGCCATCGAGGTTTTAAATAAAGATTGATTAAAAAAACCTGTTACAGGATGTACGAAATTGGCATACTTATCTATATTACAATTTTTCGTTTCGTTGCTTTATTTCATAAGAAAGCTGGCAAGATGGTTAAAGGGCAAAGCAAAGCCTGGAAAATTTTGCGTAACAACATTGACCACAACTACGAATGGTTGTGGTTTCATGCGTCCTCACTCGGTGAATTCGAGCAAGGCAGGCCAATCATCGAACAGATCCGGGCAGATCACCCTGAATACAAGATAATCGTCACTTTTTACTCCCCTTCAGGCTATGAGGTAAAAAAGAATTATTCAGGAGCGGATATCATCTGTTATCTCCCATTTGATACATTGTTGAATAGTAGAATGTTCCTGGATCTGGTAAAACCCAAAATGGCTTTTTTCATAAAATATGAATTCTGGCCGAATTATTTGACGCAATTGAAAAACCGGGGTATCCCCACTTATTTGATATCAGGAATATTTCGCCCGGAACAAGCCTTCTTCAAGAAATGGGCCTTACCTTACCGAAATCTACTCGGAAAGTTCACTCATTTCTTCGTTCAGGACCAGCAATCTTTCGACTTACTTAAATCGGTAGGCTATTCTCAGAATGTAAGCATTTCGGGAGATACCCGTTTTGACAGGGTGCTTGAGATTAAGGATAACGCCAAGGTTTTAGATATGGCCATCTCTTTTTCTAGAAAAAGGTCGGTTCCATCGGAGAAAATACTGATAGCAGGCAGTTCCTGGCCAAAGGATGAAGCCCTTTTCATTCCCTGGTTTAATGAGCATCCTGAAATCCGATTGATCATTGCACCTCACGAAATCCATGAAGATCATTTGCTTTCCATAGAAGCACAATTAACCCGTCCATTTGTTCGTTACACAAAGTCCAATCCGGAAGAGGTCGTTAAATCCGACTGTCTGATCATCGATTGCTTTGGTTTGCTTTCCTCCATATACCACTATGGAGATTTGGCATATATCGGTGGCGGATTCGGTAGTGGCATCCACAATACCCTGGAAGCTGCTGTTTATGGAATACCGGTTTTGTTTGGACCGAATTATGAAAAATTCATTGAAGCCAAAGAACTCATCGCATGCGGTGGTGGCTTTTGCTTTGAAACAAAAGAGGAACTGGAAAAACTGCTTGATCGTTTCACATTAAGTGATACATCCAGAGAACAGGTGGGCAAATTGGCCGGTGAAATGGTTGAAAAAGGCAGTGGAGGCACACAAATTATCCTTCAAACAATTAAATTATAAGAATCTGAGTTCTGATTAACCCATGGAATGGAAAAAACGCTGAAAGAGAGAACCACGTCGGCATTGATATGGAGTTTTATCGACAAGTTCGGTCAACAAATCATCTTTCTGGCAACAGGAATTGTGCTGGGGCGGAAACTCTCACCGGATGAATATGGTTTGGTGGGTACTCTTACCTTCTTTATTGCTCTATCCACTATTCTCATTGGAAGTGGATATGGAAGAGCATTGATAAATAAGGCTGAAATAAAGCAGGAAGAGCTTAGCACCGTTTTTATCTATAATATAGGAACTGGTATCCTATTATATCTGATTCTTTTCTTTTGCGCACCACTGATTAGCCTTTTTTTTAAACAACCAGCTCTGACAGATCTTTCCAGAGTCTTATTCATTTCCATCCTATTCATCTCTTTTACAAACGTCCAGGATATATACTTATTAAAAAAGATGGACCTGAACGGGATGGCTAAGGCTAATATTTTATCGCTTTTTCCAGCCTGTGTGCTTGCAGGATGGGCAGCGCTTGCGGGATTTGGGGTGTGGGCCTTAGTCATTCAAACGGTTGCGATGAATTTTCTGAAGACGATTTTTTACTGGCATTATGCAAAATGGCATCCTTCACTTGTCTTTAAACCAAGCATTCTGAAAGAAATGTTTCCTTTTGGGAGCAAAGTTTTATTAACGAATTTGATCAATACGCTTTTCAATAATATCTACTTCTTGTTGATTGGTCGTATTTATAATATGACCCAATTGGGCTATTTTACCCAGGCTAATAAGTACCAGGAGATACCAAGCAATTTAATAAGCAACACATTCCGATCGGTTTCCACTCCATTGCTCTCAGAATTAAACAACGACAACAACCGTCTTAAACGAGTCCTAAGTAAGTTGGTCAAGACCATCGCTTTAATTTGCTTTCCTGTACTACTAGGATTGATCTTAGTGTCTAAACCCCTTTTCATCATATTAATTACGGAGAAATGGTTACCTTCAGTACCTATTTTTCGTATACTTTGTGTGGCTGGAATATTCACAGTCCTGAATTATGTATTGCAGGAATCTATTTTAGCAAAAGGAAAATCGGGTGAATTGTTGCTGGTGGAAATTCTTAAGAAAGTGATACTTGTTGTTTTGATACTAATCACTCTAAATAAAGGTGTCCTGGGATTAGCCATTGGTTGGGCTGTTTCAGCCTTTATCACGCTTTTGCTGACAATCTTTCTGACAAATAGGATTGTACGCTACTCTATTTTTGATCTGATTAAAGATTGCTACCCCTATTTTACGCTCTCATTGGCACTTTGCGTGGCAGGATACTTTTTGAGTCTTCCAATTACAAACAATACGATATTTCTAATTACCTGTATTTCTTTTGTAGGGGGTCTTTACGTTCTGGGATGCCGCTTATTCAAACTGGAAGCTTCTGAAGAACTGTTCAGCTTGTTAGAAAAGAAAACGTATAAAAGGACTCTATAGCCATTTTTTAAACCGATTCTTTTGTTTTACCTTAAAGTCAAATAAAGCGGTCTTTAACTTTCCAAGGAAAGGGTATTTAAAGAATTGCTTTATTTCTTCCGACCATTTAGAATCTATTTCTACCTTCTTAGGAAAATGGAGTATGGGTATAGTATCGTTTATTGATTGATTCATTAGCCCTTCTTCTTTTCCACAATGTTCTCCAGTACCATCCCATCCTGTATTCTGAACAAGGGATATACAGGGGAACAGGCAAACCATCTTCTTCTGATACAGATAGTGTGTTACTTGCGTATCACCCCATATGAATCCCATTTTAGCCATCCTTCTTAAATTGTTTGCAGGTTTCTCAAGCTGCTTCTTGTAATCCTTAAATGACTTTGACTTAAAATCAGGCAATTCGTAATAGGTGAAAAACTGTAGATACTTGTCTTTCCAATAACCCCACCCATTAGCTGAAATGGCATTCATGAAATAAGCATCGTACGGATAGCTATCTGGCTTTGGTACATCAAAATTAAAACCGCATATTCCAAAAACGATGGCATCGTCTTTATACTTATTCATTGCTTTATTCATAAAACTCAAATAAAGGGGTGAAAGTATATTATCATCCTCCATAAAGATTTGAGCATCGAATTTTTCAAAAATAGCCATCCTGGCCGTCCGGATTGATTCAGAAGAACCTTTGTTTACATCCCAGGCAAACAAATGGACAGATTTAAACCCTTTAACTGTACGAATATAGTCACGGACGCGCTCCACTGCTTCCCGATGATGTGGGAATTTAGGTGCATCTGAAACTACGAATAAATCCGTCTCACTGGCCAAATCATTTTTAGCCAGAGACTCTATGCAGTTTTGCAAATGTCTGAGCCTGGTATATACAGAAATTAAAACAGGAATAGCCATTATTTCTCCATTAACTCAGCATACCCAAAGCCAGAGGCCCCGAAATCGTTACCGTTGTAAAGCATGTAGGTTTTACCTTTGTATTGATAAATGGCCGGGTAAGCAATCATATTGGAATCCCAACCATAAGGTGAAATATCTATTCCTACCTTCTCATCCATTCGTTCCCAATCTAAACCATCTCTTGATTCAGCATATCCAATTCTATAAGAACTATTGACGTCTGATCTGAAACCACTGATACTTCTGTAAGAGTACCACATTTTATAGATCTCGCCATCCTTTATTACACAAGGTCTGGCTGTTGACTCAAATTCATCTTTCGGTTTAATACAAAAAATATTGTCCCGTATCCAATTGATGCCATCAATTGACTCTGCATATTTGATATGGTACCAAATTTCCGGTTTATCATTTATCACTTTAAACTCTGACCCTGAAGTATACCACATTTTCCATTTCCCTTCATCAATAATGACATAGACAGCCCCTGTATAATAGGGTTCCTGGGCTGTCCTGTCCAGAACAGCTCCGTCAAAAACTCGCTTGAATTGGATACCATCCTCACTAGTTGCTAAACCTATTGCATTTCTGGTTGAAACGGTCTTGCTCGGGTTCCAACCTATAAAATACATATAATAAAGGTTGTCATGCTTTAAAACACAAGAAACATTGACTCCTGAATCATCAAAAGCGCCAAGTTTACCAATATCCAGAACGGGTTTGTCGTGCTCATACAATATTTCTTTGGGATTTGCCGGATTGACATCAATGAACGTGGTTCGGGTAACATTTCTCTTGTCGCGTACCCCGAAATAAATTCTCAATCTGTCTTCAGATATAAAAACCGCACTCGGTTTATGTACATGACTATATGCCCAATCATTAAAGTGGGCAACATTATATATCAATCCTTTTTTTTCCCACTTCATATCAATCGTTTTTTCTTTTTACAATAAATATTGGACGTCTGTAGAATTCGCTGTAATTGGTCATTCTTTGCAGGTCCAGATTGTTAACTACAATATCCTTCTCGGACCCGATGGAAGCATTGTTCAACTCTTCAATTACTTCAGGCTTCAACGCAATGTATTCCAGAATTTCATTCTCACGCGTATGGAGCGAGATGTCCTCTATCTCCCATCCTGCCATTTTGAATATCCTGGTAGTGAAAGCAATCTTTTCAGCATCATCTTGTAAGGCTATGATTGGCTTCAGTTTATTGCCACCCCAATTGTATCCAATCTGAAAAACCATTTTCTTGACCTTAGCCTTCATTCTGCGTAGGTATTCTATTACATAGGCTTCGTATTCCTCAACTTTTGTTATCATATCGGTGTCAAAATCGACACCTGCATGATGAAGGACATTGTAATTTAAAAGTATATCAAGCTCCTCCAGGTTCTCGATACCAGCCAGGTCAACTCCAAATGACTTTACAAAAACATTTGTCATTTTAAAAGCATCTGCAATATCTGCTATAAACTCTGCATGCTTATCGTTGATTTCATAGGCATAAAACCTAGATAAAGGATTGGCTTGAGCCAGACTTAGTATGAAAAAACCAGTGTTTGCACCAACCTCACCGATTTTCAATCCATTTTCAAAAGAAACAGTTTTGGTTAGATAGTCAAATCGAGCAGTATCTCCTCTCCAGTTTTCATCGATTTTTTCGGTATAACCTATTTCCTTTTTTACAAATTCAGGTATATTCTGATACCTTGAATGCTTGGACCCATCATTGTATAACTCAGTCAATTTATCTTTCAGCATATTTTTTTAAGTTCTTGGTAATAAATATTTTTTGTATCTTTTCTCAGATAAATTTCATTTTCTAATAGTAAATCCTTTCGGGAAAAAAACAATTCTTGTGTATAATTATGATAAGCAATGGTATGACCGTTTTTTTCGTCTTCAACTATTCCACCGTGCCAAAAGTACATACATTCCTTGATTTCAGAAGAATCGGTCGTGAAATTAAAACCTTGATCTCGGATAAATTCTTCAAAAATGGGTACACCGGCGTCAACGAATAGTTGTGAAGGCCCCCACAATCGTGGATTGGCTTCAATCATGCAGTACCGGCCATCCAAATCTTTAAGCTCTATCATAATCAACCCTTCAAAACCTTCCTTTTTCAGCATAACTGCGTATTCATCGGCTATTTTCTCCTCATGAACTTTAGCACATCTTGCTAGAATGATGGACTTGCCTTTTGATTGTTGCATTAGGTTTTCTTGTGAAAAATAAACAGATTTGTTATTAAGAGAAATAAAATACAACAAATAAATGCTTTTTCCAGTCAAGAATTCCTGAAAATAAAAATCATCGGAATTTTCTGTTGACAGGAATTCTTGCCAGTCCTTCTTGGTATAAATCAGATATGGTGGTGGTGTCTTTAGACTTTCACCTGAAAAATAAGATTTTGGTTTCGCAACAAATGGATATTCGGGTAATGCTGAAATTGGAATTTCACGGGGTATTTCCAGATTGTGTTTTTTACAGAGTTCACCAAAAGAATATTTGTTTGAAATCCTGGCGTATAACTGTTCACTTACCAATGGTATTGTGATGTCTTGTCTTTGGTAGTACATTCTGTTTTGCAGAAAGAATCTGTTCAGGAATTCTGAACTTGGCAAGACGACGAATTCCTGAAAATCCACTTTCGATTTTACCTGAACAAAACAGTCATCGACATCTTCAACCATCAGGGCTTTTTCTTTACGTACGGCAAATACGTTTTCCTTGTAAATTGTTAATAGGATGGGATCTTCAAACGATTTTGCCACAATACAAAAAGGCACCTCTAAACGTTTACATTCCCGACAAAAAGCGATGACTGCCCTTTGGTTGAAACCGGAGAATATCATAAAAGCTTTACTCATTTTACAATATAATTCATTATGAGTCTGGATATTTCACTGACATCTGATAGTTCCAGATCAGGATATATTGGTAAACAAAGTACTTGTTGAGCAACAATTGTGGCAACCGGTAAATTTGAAGAATTAGATGATGGTAATGTTCGATATGGCTCAAAATCGGAGATTAAGGGATAAAAATAGCGTCTACTGAATATCTTTCTTGTTTTCAGAAATTCGTACAAATCATCACGAGTATGCCCATACAATGTTTCATCGATTAAGATAGGAAAATAGGAGAAAGCATGTTTTACACCTGGATAATCCTGAAGTAAGCTTATACCTGGAATACCAAGTAACAACGAGCGATAAGTTTGAGCTATCAATTGACGCCTGGCGATGAATCCATCAACATATTTAAGCTGCAGAAGACCATATGCTGCCTGAACTTCATTCATTTTGGCATTAATTCCTGGTTCCTCCACATTGGTCTCACCGCGGAAGCCGAAATTCTTCAGATTGTCAATATGGTGTTTCATCTGATCATCGTGACAAACAATGGCTCCACCCTCAATGGTACTATAAACCTTCGTAGCATGGAAACTGAGGATGGATAAGTCTCCGGAATTAAGAACTGTTTGTCCGTTTACAGATACACCGAATGCATGAGCTGCATCGTAAATGACTTTCAATCCATGTTTATCTGCTATACGTTGTATTTCAACAGTGTCACATGGGTTTCCATAAACATGTACGGGCATGATGGCTGTCGTTTGCGGGGTAATGGCCGCTTCAATTTTGGCAGGATCTAGATTAAATGTTTCCGGATCTATATCCACAAAGACCGGTTTTATCTCATTCCACCAAAGAGAATGCGTCGTAGCGACAAAACTAAATGGAGTTGTGATAACCTCACCCTTTATGTGCAAAGCTTGTAGGGCACTGATTAAAGCAAGTGTACCATTGGAGAACAATGAAATATATTTGACACCTAAATATTCTGCCAGTTTTTCCTCTAATTGCTTATGCATGGGGCCATTGTTGGTTAACCAACAATTATCCCAAATCTCCTCAAGATAGGGTATAAATTCAGACAATAAAGGTAAAGCAGGCTTAGTTACAAAAATAGGTTTATCTGCATCCATTTACAAAGGGTATTAATAATAGACAAAAATACGTTTTTTCACCATAATTTTATCAACATTAATAATTTAAAAAAGATGGCCGCTTCATTGATAGGCTATTGAGCATGAAAATCCATAAGATCAATCTATAAAAAGAGTATCTTTGCTTGAAATTTGATTAAAAAGCTTAAGCCTTAATGTCATGAAGATACTTCTTGTAAACACTTTTGAAACTAAAGGAGGTGCGGCGGTAGCCTGCAAACGTCTGTGCGTAGCACTTCATAAGGCAGGGGTTGATGTCCGCATGCTTGTTCAAGAAAAAAAGAGCGACAATAATTGGGTCTCCAATATTAAAGGAAGTCGACTAAGCCATTTTCGTTTCATATATGAAAGACTAATCATTCTACTCTATAACAGACTTGATAGAAACAATCTTTTCAAGGTTTCTATTGCAAATACCGGAGCAGATATTACCAACATGCCAGCATTTAAAGAAGCAGATATCATCCATTTACACTGGATAAATCAGGGCTTTCTTTCCCTTCAAAATCTAAAAAAAATAATTAACTCCGGAAAAGTTGTCATCTGGACCATGCACGACATGTGGCCAGTAACAGGAATATGCCACCATTCAGGCACATGTTCCAATTATCAGAACGATTGCGGAAACTGCCCGCTATTACATGCTCCATCACCAAAGGACTTATCATTCAGGACATTCAAAAAGAAGAAAAAGATTCTTTTGAATTCTGGAACAGCATTTGTCGCCTGCAGCCAATGGCTTCAAGAAAAAGCTGAACAAAGCTTCCTTAAAACCGGCAACAGCTTTACGAACATTCCAAATCCCATTGACTCCGAGGCATTCAAGCCTGGAGACCAAAAAAATGCCCGGATAGATCTGCAATTGCCACTCGATAAGAAACTATTGCTCTTTGGTGCTTATTCCATTAGTGACAAGCAAAAGGGCATTGACTATCTCATGGAGGCGACCCAATTGCTTCAGGATCTGAAAGAAGATGTGGAGTTGGTTTTCTTTGGGGATAAAAAATCAGAATTGAGCGATTCAATCGGGTTAAATACTCACTTTCTAGGTTATATTTCAGACATGAAAACCATTATTAAAATATATCAATCGGTTGATTGTTATGTAACTCCATCCTTACAGGAGAATCTACCCAACATGATTATGGAATCAATGTCATGTGGAACACCATGTGTGGGGTTCAGCATCGGTGGCATCCCAGAAATGATCACTCATCAGAAAACAGGCTATGTCGCCAACTACAAATCAGCCGAAGATCTTGCCAGAGGTATCCGGTTTGTGTTGGCGAAATCTGTAGACCCTGCGTTTTGCCAGGCAAACAGGGATTTTGTTCTGAAGAACTACTCTGAGAAAACCATCGCCGAACGATACGTTCATTTGTACAAACACTCTTTGTCAGGAAAATGAAAAAAAAACCACTTGTTTCTGTGATAACCATCACCTATCAAGCTCAGGACGTTCTGATCAGGACACTTGAAAGTGTGTTGTGTCAAACTTATCTCAACATCGAATATATTCTTGTAGATGGGGATTCAAAAGATCATACGGTCTCAATCATCAAGTCATACGAAAATCAATTTCGTTCAAGAAACATGAGCTTTCGTTGGATAAGCGAACCTGACAAGGGAATTTATGATGCTATGAACAAAGGAATCAAAATGTCAAATGGGGAATATCTATTGTTTATGAATGCGGGCGACAAATTGTCTTCCGAAGATTGCCTGGAATTGATTTTTCAAGGTTTAAATGGAGGGAATAGCAGCACCGATCTACCGGATTTCATTTACGGAGAAACAAAAATCGTCGATGAAATGGGTAATATCATGGGGGATCGTCGCCTAAAGTCACCGGAAGTACTCACATGGAAAAATTTCAAAATGGGCATGTTGGTCTGTCATCAATCAATGCTTGTCAAAAAGTCAATTGCACCATTTTATGACCTGGAGTACAGGTATTCATCGGACTTTGACTGGACAATCCGTTGCCTCAAAAATTCAAAGATCATTCACAATACCCACCTGGTTTTATCCCATTTTCTGGATGGTGGTGTTTCCAAGCAAAAGATGAGAGCCTCGCTTAAGGAACGTTTCAGGATCATGGCAAAAAATTATGGATGGATTTCTACTTTCTTCCGTCATCTTTGGTTTGTATGCAGAGCAATCTGGTTTAAAGTGCTTCATGGTTGGATATAGTCTAATCTGAGAGAAATCGATCAAGTGACGAGCCTGAAATCAAATTTGTCTTTTATACCTTTAATCGCTGAAATAAAATATGTCTGCTAATTCAATAGAATTTCTTTTGTTTTTCATCGTTGTGTTTTTTGTCTATTTCTTCCTCCTGAAAGAAAAGATTAAAAGACAAAATGCATTCTTACTACTAGCCAGCTATTTCTTTTATGGTTATGCAGATTTGAAAATGCTTCCTTTACTGATAGGAGCTACCTTGGTTTACTATTATCTTGGCATAGGGATTTCCAATTATAATCTTAAAGTTTCTAAGAAGAGAAGTTCAACACTAACAGTTCTCGGAATAGCTTTTGGCATAGTTCTATTGCTCTATTTCAAATATCTGAATTTCTTTGTCACATCTTTCTCTGAAATGTTCGAATCAATGGGTTTTCATACAGACCCGCATACATTAAATATTATTCTTCCTTTAGGTATCAGTTTCTTCACTTTTCGACTGATTGGCTATGTCATTGAAGTTAGCAGAGGTACACTTTTGCCAACCCGAAACATCCTGACGTTTGGTACCTATGTGGCCTTTTTCCCTTGTTTATTGTCCGGCCCTATTGATCGCCCTCAAAAGTTTATACCACAAATAGAAAAGAAACGACCTTTCAATTACGAAATGTCAGTGGATGGACTACGGCAAATTCTTTGGGGGATATTCAAAAAAATGGTTGTTGCAGATAATCTTTCAAATGTGGTTAACTCCATTTGGTCTGATTACACCAATCAAACAGGGAGTACACTACTTTTGGGTGCAGTTTTCTATTCGTTCCAGATTTATACTGACTTCTCCGGGTATTCTGACATGGCTATCGGTATTGCCAAATTATTGGGTTTTGACGTAGCAAAGAATTTCAACTTTCCATACTTTTCAAGAAACATGTCCGAGTTCTGGAGAAGGTGGCACATGTCCCTGACCAGCTGGCTGACAGATTATATTTACATACCATTAGGTGGAAACAGGTGCAGCAAAGCAAGACAATTCTTAAATACAATGATTGTCTTCACTCTTTGCGGTTTTTGGCATGGAGCCAATTGGACTTTTGTTCTTTGGGGCGCATACCATGGTTTCCTTTTTTTGCCCATAGTTCTGAGAAAAAAGAAAAAATTGTCTAAAGTGGTAGCAGAAGGGAAAATACTGCCCAATCTACCTGATTTATTAAATATGCTAGGAACATTTCTGTTAGTTACTTTCGGATGGATCCTTTTCAGAGCAGAAACGGTAAGTCAGGCATTCGATTACATAGCACGTATATTCGATTATTCATTACTAACGATACCATCAAAGGGGGAAATCGGCATACTATACATAGTGGTATTGATGGTGGCGGAATGGCTTCAGCGAAATCACGAATTTCCTTTACAAATAACGGATAGGATTAAATCCCCCATATATAAATGGGGGCTATATTATTTAATTATCGTTTTGATTTTACTCTTTTCAGGCTCAACGTCACAATTTATCTATTCTCAATTTTAAGAAGATATGAAACATTTTTTGTTAAAAATATTGTTTTTTGTTGTTCCGCTGATTTTACTATTGATTGGCATAGAGGTTTTTTCAAGAAAAACACCGAACGCATACCGTTTTAAGAATGAATGGATGGACAAGAACGCACATAGTGTTGAGGGTTTGATTTTTGGAAGTTCACATTCTTTTTATGGTATTAATCCGCAATACATGAAAGGTAAGTGCTTTAATCTTGCCAATGTTTCTCAAACGTTGTTTTACGATGACTATATTCTTTCCGAATATATAGACAAATGTCCAAAGTTAAGCTTTATCATCTTACCAATATCTTCCTTTTCTTTGTATGGTAAACTTGAGAATGGAAGTGAATGGTACAGAGCAATCTATTACAAGTTGTACATGGGATGCAATTATCATAAAGACTTTTCAAAATACAATTTCGAAATAAGTTCCATTAAAATCGCAAAAGGGAAGATTCTGGCACTTCTTCAAAACAAGGACATAGTTAAATGCAATGCCTTGGGTTATGGCACCGAATATACTCTAAAGTATAAAGGTAGAAAATGGGATGAAGGAATTTTATCGGCAAGGAGGCATACAGCAGACGCCAGTAAATTGCGTTACTTTAAAACAAACGAAAGCTATTTAAACCACATTGCCAAGGTTTGTCATGAAAGAAACATACGACTTTTTTTAATTACAGTTCCAGCAAGACCTTCCTATTTCAATAATTTGAACAAAACTCAGATGGAGCAGAATACATCTGCTATTAAGCGTATTGAAGATAAATTCGACAATGTCAATTATTATAACTTCTTAAAAGACAACCGATTTGAATCAAATGATTTTTTTGATGCCGATCACTTATCAGATCAGGGTGCTAAAAAACTCACTTTGATTTTGCAAGATATTGTTAGTATATAATACTAAGAGTGATTAGCCTTTTTCATATGCGAACAGGTGATGTTTCAAAAGGACGCCAGGGTCAAGACGTTGATTATGTGGCAAACCGGAGCACACTTTTAGTATGTGAGAATTGCCAAAGAAGCATTAACGCATAGATTTGCGTCCTTTTGAGACATCTTCATTATTAGAAAATACTCTCTCTAATATGTTTGGGATAATTAAGCCTTCGTTCTCTTCTTAAAATAATCCACCCCGAAAGCAACAACAATCAATAGCATCAAACCTATGATGGCAAGTACCGACAGATTCTCGACGCGCTCAAACGATTCGGGTGCAAAATAGAATTCGATGGTATGGTCACCTGCAGGAACGACCATGGCGCGTAGGATGTAATTGGCCCGTAAATAGGGAACCTCTTTGCCATCTATGGTTGCATGCCATCCGTTGGCGTAATAGATTTCAGAAAAAACAGCCAGCTGCTCTTTTGTCGTATGGGTCTGATAGGTTAGACGATTGGGTACATATTTTACCAAGGAAATTTTAGAGGTAGTGTCCTTCGTGAAAGCCTTACCAGCAAGTTGAGATTCGAATTTTTTATCGACAATGACTTCTTGTGAAGGATTGAATTGGCCGATGGCTGCAATTTCCTCATCGGGATTGTTGACCAATCGTGCTTGGGCAACAAACCAGGCAGCTCCTAATGCATCGGGATTCATTTGCACAACTGGTTGCTTAGCCTCATCGGGAACAATAAAATAACGGGTATTAAGCATGTTCAGAATCGGCATATTGATGGCGGATGACAAGTAATGATCTATCACATCCTGATATCTGCGCAATTTAGCCGCATGATAACCACCGACCGAGCGATGATAAAAGGAAGTACTGGCATCCTGGAACGGGCTCACTGTCAGATTGAAAACCCGGTATCCCAGACTCTTATCCTGCAGAATAACCTTATCGGCTTCTGTTGCTTTCCAGGCAACCTCTGTCTCTCTTTTTGGTACAAACTGACTGTCGTTGAGATATCGCTTGTCAATGCTCCACAAATCGACGAGAACCAGTAAACCTATAAAACCGACCAAAAGGACTTTGCTCAGTTTCTTTTTATGGTACAGCCATAAGCTGCCTGCACCCAGTAAAATGATAAATAAAGAGCGAAGCGCATCCGATTGTAGAATGGCAACACGAGCGGATTCCAGACCATCCATGTACATTTTGATCTGACCACCGGCACTAGGATTCTGCTGAATCATTTCCGCGAACTTCGCCGTTTCACTCTGGCTAAAGAAATGGAAGAACAGTTTTGGAGCGACCCAAAACAAAAAGGCAAGTCCTCCTGTCAACCCGATGCTGATCCAGAAGCCCCTGGCTTTTTCTTTGATGATTTCCGGTTTCTTTACGACTTCAGAAAGTGTCAGTATCGCCAGAATCGGAATACAAAGTTCAGCCACGATAAGTATGGAAGATACCGTCCTGAATTTGTTGTACATTGGGAAATAGTCCAGGAAAAGGTCGGTCAAGGGCATCCAGTTTTTTCCCCATGCCAACAGAATGGATAGCACTGTTGCAAAAATTAAGGGCCATTTGATGCCATTTTCAACTGCAAAAAGTCCGAAAATGAATAGAAAAAGGACAAATGCACCTACATAAACAGGTCCTGCGGTGAACGGCTGATCACCCCAATAGCGGTCGCTGTTGGCTATATCCTGCTTAAAACTCTGGTCAACCTTATCCAGTAATTTCGGGTCACTACCGATAGCACCGTTGCCACCACCTTTGACATCCGGAACAAGCAATGAAAAAGTCTCTGCTATGCCGTAACTCCAATCAGTGGCGTAACTTTTATCCAGACCGGAAGTCTTATCGTTTGCATTTACAGTCAGTTCAGACTTTCCACGAATAGTATCCTTGCTGTATTCCGCAGTGAAAAATAAATTGGTGATATTTATGCCGACAGCCAAAATTGCTCCCAGTAATAAAGCTCCGCTTGCTTTAGAGAAATTCAGGTATTTCTTTAGTTTGATGGCCTTCACCAGTTCGTAAACAATATAGGGTAAACCGGCAAAAACAAAGAAGTAATAGGTCATTTGCACGTGATTGGCTAAAAGTTGAAGTGCAAAAAATAAGCCAAATAGGGCTGCCCCTTTCAGATATTTACCTTTGTAGGTCCAGATGATACCGGCAAAGGTTGGCGGTATCAGCCCCAACGCCCAGACTTTCCAGATGTGCCCGGCAGTAATGATGATGATAAAATAGGATGAGAAAGCAAACGCTATTGCCCCGATAATGCCTATCCATGGACTAACGCCCAAAGCGCACATCAACAGGAAAAAACCGATCATATATAAAAACAAATGAGATGCCGGTGCAGGTAGTTTGGCTTCAAACACTTCCCGTATTCTGGATAAAGGATATGCTTTGTAACTTGGAGATATCTGATAAGCAGGCATACCACCAAACATAGAACCAGACCATAAGCTCTTCTCTCCTGTTTCTTCCTTATAATCCTTGATATCCTGTCCCATACCTGCACCCTTCCGGGTGTCCATCTGATTCAGTTTTTTTCCCTCCAGGACCGGGGAACAGTAAATGACCGAAATGGCGAAAAACACCACAATCGCTACCAAATAGGGTAAAATGTCTTTTTTGAAATCCAAATTTTTAAACATAATCTCTGTTTTTTACTTGTATAATGTTTCTTGTCCCTTATTTTTTCTGGAATTATGGCCTTTTAGAGTCTCTTCCAGGAAACCCAGACCATAACCGAACAATTGTGCATAGGCTGCCACAACCGACATGAATGCGATATGGAGTCGTCCGTTCTTGCGTAAGGAGTCGAGAAAAAGCAGCAGCATGTAAATGGCGATGAATATCAGCCAAAAAGGAGTCCACACAATAGCCAGTACCAATAAAAACAGATGTCCTAAAACAAAAGCCACCGGTAAAAGATGGACCAGCTTTAGAGAACCGGGATGAGCCTTGGTCAAAACGACACGTGCTTTTCCAAAGGTGTTGGTTTGATTGTAGAACTTATTGATATTTACCCGACGTTTGTGAAAAACAAATGCATCCCTGTAAAGCATCGTTTCCATACCAGCTTCCCGGACCCTCAGGCTAAAATCGATGTCCTCACCGATCATAGACCTGAATCCACCGGTCATCTCAAAGGCTTTTCTGGAAATACCCATATTGAACGACCTTGGATTGAATTTCTCCATTTGTCTTGAACCACCACGGATACCTCCGGTCGTAAAAAAGGAGGTCATGGAATAGTTGACTGCCTTTTGCATGTCGGAGAAACTGTCATCTGCATTGTCCGGACCACCGAAGCAATCAACGGGATTTTTAAGCAGAGAATTCTCTACTGCCGCCAGATAACCCTCAGGAATGACGCAATCCGAATCAAACAGAATGAAATATTGTCCTTTTGCTTGTTGCATTCCGTAATTACGACGGTAACTGCGATCGGTACCCGGGATGAAAAAATAATGGACATCCAGACGGTCCTCATACCTTGTGGCGACCTCATCACTTTTCATTGGTGAATTGTCTTCCAATATCAATACTTCAAAATCCTTAAAAGTCTGCAGAGACAGGCTTTCCAACAGTTCAGCCATTTCATCAGGCCTGTTGTATATGGGAACAATGATACTGTATTTAGGCATTTGGAACGTTTTTCTCAAAATAAATGAATAATTGTCGGATGCCCTCCCGAATATCGCATTTAGGGATAAAACCCAGGTTTTTCATGTTGGAATTGTCAATCTGATATCGTGGCTTATCGTAAAAACGTCCGAAATCAGTGACATTTTTTTCATTGGGAGTATTTACTGGAATCTCCGATCCGTACATCTCCTCGTAAACTTCCTTGACAAGCCCAGCCAGTTCAAGCAATGCAAACGTTTTGGAGGAAGAAATATGATAGGTGTTGTTATCAATTGATTTCGTGGCTTTTTCACAAAGGAGTTCGACTGCTTCACAAACGTCACTACCATGAATGAAGTCACGCATAGGACTGCCGTCAGAAAGAAGTTTGATGCTCTTTTCATAAAATGCCGTGCGACATAGATCGTTAACGGCTAGCCACCAGCAATTGTTTTCGGGAAAAACCGGGTGACCATAGCTGTTTGACAAGCGGACAGTCACACAATTGACATCGGTGGTTCGGTTGAAGTAATCAGAGACCTGTTCACACATAGCGTGTGTCAAAGCGTATATATTCTCCGATTTCAACGGTTGTTTCTCGGTAACCGATATATTCGGAAGTGTTCCGTAAACGTGTATCGTTGAAAAATAAATGAATGTTTTCAGTCCACTATCCTTAAATGCATCCAGTAACATCCAGCTGGGTTGTAAATTGATTGCGGATGCAACCTCAGGTAGAGATGTCTGTGATTGGTGGTGATCCATTGAAACCAGGTTAATAATGGTATCAAAAGATCGCCTTTTCAATTCATCGATGGTTATGCGTTCGGCAACACTGCCAACGATCACCTCCTCCATCAATTCGGACCAATCGAGGTCTTGAGGAACATCCGGGAAACATAGAGCAGTTACGCGGTGTCCTTTCAAAGCCAGATGTTGACTGATTTGCGCCCCCAGGTAGCCATTCGCACCAGTAATCAATATTTTCTGTACGCGAATCATCTTTTAAGAATTGGATAAGTAAACCGATCCAGATCCGTTCTTTCCATTTCCTCGGGATCGTGTTCCAGATCGGCTATGTTCAATAATAAGTTCAATTTTTCACCAATGCCTTCAAAGGCCAGCCAAATACCGGGAGGTACTGTTAACCGCTGATAGTTCTCAGGTCCGAGCTCTACTGCCATCGTAAGGCCCTGAGTGGAACTGACCGCTCTGTCATCGTGTAAAACAAAGCGGATTTTACCAACCGGGACAATCAGATTCAGAGTCATTCGCAGGTGTTTTTTCCATGGTTTAATGTCACCTGAATGAATGGTAGAAAAATAGGCCTCACCAAATCCGTTGAATCCGGAATCTGTCTTCTTCATTCCATGAAAAACAGCCCCTTTTGGATGGTTTATATTTTTCAGGGGGGTCAATTGAACACCTTCAATCATGGTCATACTTTATTTAATCCAGATCTGTTTGCGATCGTTTGCCCTATCCTGATACGTCTTTAACTGATCCATAGTGAAAGCGTACATATCGGTCTTTTTAGTATTCCAGCAACGATACCAATTTGCTGTAAAATCGATCAACTCCTCATACCGAAGAGTTGGCTTCCAGTTTAAATAGAAAAGTGCTTTATCGCAATTGAGCTTTAACAAGCCTGCTTCATGAAAAGGAATGTTATCTGTGATGGCATAGGGCTCTTTACCCGCTGGAAGACCAAAAATGGTACCGACAGCCGAAATGAGATCTATCACCGTATGACTGTTATCCGCTTGTGGTCCAAAGTTGAATGACTGACCGTTGAGGTTGATATCATTGGACAGCTTCTGCCCCAAAGCCAAATAACCACTGAGTGGTTCCAAAACGTGTTGCCATGGTCGCGTCGCTTTTGGACTTCGGATTTCGACTGATTCTCCATTGCTCCAGGAGCGGATACAATCAGGGATAATACGATCCTGTGCCCAATCTCCTCCGCCAATGACATTACCTGCCCTTGCCGTAACCAATCGAACGCGACAATCGTCTTTCTTGAAAAAAGAATGAAAGTAGGATTTAATGACAATTTCAGCTGCACCTTTTGAGCCACTATAAATATCTCTTCCGCCTAACGCATCGGTCTCTTTATAGCCCCAAACCCATTCGACATTGTCGTAACATTTGTCGCTTGTAATGATGACGGCAGTACAAACCGGATTCTCCAAACGGAGGGCATCCAGGACATTTGCAGTACCAAAAACATTCGTTGAAATGGTATCTAATGGATTCTCATAGGAAACAGAAACCAGGGCCTGAGCAGCCAGGTGAAAAACAAAGTCGGGCTGCACCTCATGGATGATTTCCCTTACTCTGGAGGTATTTCTAACGTCTCCCCAATAATGTTTGATTTTGCTTTCAATATTCAGCTCTGTAAACATGCATGGCGTTCCTGGCACAGTGTCTGAAAGTCCAAAAACTTCCGCACCCAATTCTAAAAGCCAAAGTGTCAGCCAACTTCCCTTAAATCCGGTATTGCCGGTTACCAGGACCTTTTTTCCGGTATAAACATTGCCAAAAATGTTAGTTTCTATTTCCATTTTACCCATGGTGCCATATTATTCTTGTACATGTCATTCAATAAACTGTATTCACGGGATGTGTCCATCGGTTGCCAGAAACCATCGTGCTCAAAAACCTGAAGTTGACCATCCGAAACCAAACGATGAATGGGGTCCTGCTCCAGGACAAGATCTTCGCTATCACTTAAATAATCGAAGATTTCACGACGAAAAACAAAGAATCCACCATTTATACGGCCACCACTTACTTGCGGTTTTTCATTGAAACCTTCTACCGACTTGGTTTTCTCATCATAATCCAGTTCACCGAAACGTCCGGGAGGATGCACACCTGTAACCGTGGCTATTTTCCCATGCGAAAGATGGAATTTCATCAATGCATCCAAATCAACATCTCCTACACCATCTCCATAAGTCAGCATAAAATGCTCGTCAGACCCGATGTGCTTCTGTACTCTTTTCAAACGTGCACCTGTCATGGCATTCAGACCTGTTTCAGCCAACGTTATTTTCCAGCCGTTTTCATCGGTTGTTTTCCTTGGAAGATGCGGTACTTCTCCGCCCAATGTAATGGTCAGATCAGTCGGAATTGTCCCGTAGTTCAAAAAGTAATTCTTGATCACTTCACTCTTGTACCCCAAACACAATACAAAATCAGTATGTCCGAATTGTGCGTAATACTTCATGATATGCCACAAAATAGGATTGGATCCTATTGGGATCATCGGTTTAGGCAAATTTTCTGCCACCTCCCGGATACGAGTCCCGTATCCACCACAAAGTATTACCGTCTTCATACTAAAGTTCTATTATGTTTTTCAGGACAAGGTTGTTAAAGTCATTAATAACGATAGTGTTCCGCCTTATAAGGTCCGTCAACATTTACGCCAATATAGGCAGCCTGTTCAGGTGTCAGCTGGGTCAGCTTCACACCGATTCTTTCAAGATGCAATCTGGCTACTTCTTCATCCAACTGTTTGGGTAAACGATAGACTCCTACCTCATATTGCTTCGACCAAAGTTCGATTTGAGCCAAAGTCTGATTGGTGAAGGAATTGCTCATCACAAAGGATGGATGGCCGGTGGCGCAACCCAGGTTGACCAACCTGCCGTCAGCCAGTAAAAGGATGGAATGACCTTCAGGGAAGAAATACTGGTCCACCTGAGGTTTGATATTTCTGAACTTGATGCCTGGATAAGTCTTGAGTTTTTCCACCTGGATTTCATTGTCGAAGTGACCGATGTTGCAGATAATCGCATTATCGCACATTTTGTTCATATGATCAATCCGGATGATATCACGGTTTCCAGTGGTGGTCACGTAGATGTTGCCTTCATTGAGGGCTTCTTCAATAGGTTTCACTTCGAACCCTTCCATGGCTGCCTGTAAGGCACAAATCGGATCAATTTCGGTGACAATCACCCGGGCTCCGTAACTACGCATGGAGTGCGCGCAACCTTTACCCACATCACCATATCCGCAAATAACAACAACCTTACCTGCTATCATGATATCAGTGGCACGCTTGATGCCATCTGCCAAAGATTCGCGGCAACCGTACAAATTATCAAATTTGGATTTAGTGACAGAGTCGTTCACATTGAAAGCAGGGAACAAAAGTTCTTTTTCTTCCATCATTTGGTACAACCTGTGTACCCCTGTAGTGGTTTCTTCAGATACGCCCTGAATGGAAGGCACACGGTTTGTCCAGAACTGATTGTCCTGTTTGAGAATATCTTTCAGGATGGCTTGCAATTCAATTTCATCTTCTGTTCCTGCTGGTTGATTCAGAACGGCAGTATCTTTTTCGGCTTTAAAACCTAAATGGCACATCAGGGTGGCATCACCTCCATCATCCACAATCAATGTAGGACCATTTCCACCGGGAAAACTAAGTGCCTGCAGAGTGCACCACCAGTATTCTTTCAGATTTTCACCCTTCCAGGCAAACACGGGTACTCCAGCTGCTGCTATGGCTGCTGCTGCATGATCCTGAGTCGAATAAATATTACAACTGACCCAACGAACATCGGCGCCGAGCTCTACTAGCGTTTCAATCAGAACAGCCGTTTGGATGGTCATGTGTAATGAGCCCATAATTCGGGAACCTTTCAAGGGTTTCTGCTCACCATACTTTTGACGCAATGCCATCAAACCTGGCATTTCAAATTCAGCCAACTCTATTTCTTTCCGGCCAAAATCAGCCAATTGGATATCAGCAACCTTATAAGGTTCAGTCGTAAATAAATTCATATTCTAATAATTAATTTAAATGATCACTTTCTATAAAACATCCTGTTAAAAACGGTCAGTTTTAGCATTAAACGACAAAGATACAAAAAGTACAAAATTATAGGTCAGTTTATTCCGTCTTTTTGGAAGGAAGGGAAACCAGCTCAAAACGGATGAAAAATGAAGATATCACGGATTTATCTTCTTTAATACGGGTTTTTATTAAGAAAACGGATTTTTTCAACTAATTAAAAAATAATTCATCTTTTTTGTAGCGTTTTATTTGGGTCCGCATCTTTAATAAGTGAACGTTTCCAAAGCAAATGGAAATAGAACAAAAACTCTTTTTAATTTCCTCTATATACATTTGAAGCCGCTCCAACGTGATGTTGTGGCGGTTTCGTTTTTACTGGGTTTTATCAAGTCCTGAATCCAAAAATCTTCAATTTTTCCAGCGTTGCCAATTGAAGGTGTTTCGTAACAAGTGTATAAAAAGGAAATTCTCTTCGAACAGGATATTCTCCACGAATTTTTTCAAACAATGCCGGATTTTGACGAAAAGCCGCATCATCGTTCCTGATGTCGTATGTAGCAAGAATAGCGCTGGATAGAATTTCATCCTCAGAAAGGCTCAGTCCATCCAACTCTATGTTCGTTCTTGCAGGTGAATCGATCGACACAGGTTGCCAATCGTCCATACCCAGGTCAAAAAATCTGCTAATGGCCTGAATACTCATTGCGGTTCCTTTTGCTTTTCCGTCTTTAGAATACCCTGCTATATGAGGTGTTGCCAAATCAACCCTATCAAGAAATCCCAAATCAATTGCCGGTTCATTTTCCCAGCAATCTATGACCATAGCGGTTACCAATTGATCTTGCAATGCTTTTTTTGCTGCAGAGGTCTCAATAACTTCACCTCTGCAGGTATTCAGTAATATAGGCTTTTTTTTCAGTCGCCTAAAAAAGGTTTCATCGGCCAAATGGAATGTAGTATCTTCCCCTATCCTATTTAGTGGAACATGAAATGAAATAATATCCGCTTTTTGGATTATCTCCTCTAAATCGCAGTACGAATCAGAGTGACTTTTACGAGCAAGTGGCGGGTCGTTCAGCAAAACGTTCATGCCTATATTCTGACAGAACCTAGCCACCTTAGATCCGACATGACCAACTCCCACTATACCTATCGTCTTGTTTTTCAGGGAAAAATTAAATCTTTTGGCCAAAACAAAAAGTGCAGATGCGACGTATTGTTCCACCGATCCGGAATTACAACCGGGAGCATTGGTCCACTCAATTCCTGCTGTTTTACAATACTCGGTATCTATGTGATCAAAACCAATAGTCGCGGTGGCTATGAACCTGACAGTGGAACCTGACAACAATTGCTCATTACAGATGGTACGTGTCCGCGTGACCAGGGCATCGGCATGCTTAACCACATCGGGAGTGGTATCTGAACCGGAAAGATAGACCACCTCTCCGTAGGGCTCTAAAACACCTTTGATGTATGGTATTTTGTCGTCAACTACAAATTTCATTTTCTTTGTTCGTGATTTATTAACCCTGACTACGGGGTCCTTTTTTTCTTAAACGCCGCTGAATGCATTAAAACCCCCATCCACAATGGTGGTGGTTCCTGTCACAAACCGGGATGCGTCACTTGCCAGATATAGAAGGGCACCCACCAGATCTTCGGGATCACCCATTCGCTGTTGTGGCGTATTTTGTATGATCAGTCTGCCACGGGGAGTCAGATTACCCTGCTGATCGATCAGCAGGGACCTGTTTTGATCTGTCAGAAAAAACCCGGGTGACAAGGCATTGACACGGATACCCTGGCCGTACTTCTGGGCAAACTCAACAGAGAGCCATTCCGTCAGATTTTTAACGGCAGCCTTGGCAGAGGAGTAGCCCAGGACACGAGTCAATGGGCGTTCAGAGCTGGCAGATGTGATATTGATAATACTTCCAGTACCTCGCTTGACTATGTCTTCGGCGAAGACTCGGATTGGATATAACGTTCCGAAATAATTTAATTCTACGACTTTTTTCATGGCATCCATGTCTAAATCAAAGAAACTCTGATCGGGTTGAATATTGGCTCCCGGCATATTACCACCAGCTGCATTCACCAAAATGTCAATCTGACCGTATTTTTCCAGAATCAGCGATTTCACGAGGTTTAATTGCTCAATGTTCAAGACGTCGGTGACAAAAAAAGTGGCATCTCCACCCTTTGCACAAATTTCTGTAGCAACCCTATCACCACTTTCTTTATTTCTTCCAAGAATGGCGACTTTGGCACCTTTATCGCAAAGCCCGGAACACATAGCACGGCCAAGAATACCATTTCCACCAGTTACTACAGAGACCTTTCCGTTTAAGTCAAACAGATCTTTCATATTGTTCTTCAATTTAAATGATACTCCATCAACTGCTTAAATTCAAGACCCATAGAAGTCGGGACATTGAAACCAGGCGGTATGATTTCTAGAGGTATCAATTTCTTTTCCTTTTTTGTTTTGAGTATGACTTTCCTTTGGTCCCTGAATAATTGGTTTTTTTGTTATAATCGGCTTTCGGTGCAAAGGTCTTGGTTTCTTTTAACGGAGCCTTGCCTTCCTCATCCGTTTCGACATCAGTAGCCAACGCGAAGTCCAGTTGTTTGCGTTCCAGGTTGGCACGAGCCACCTGAATTCGAATCGGGTCTCCCAACCGGAAGAACTTGTGATTCCTACGACCTGTCAGACAATAGCTCTTTTCATCAAATTCATAGTAATCGTCGTCGAGATCTCTGATGGGTACCATGCCCTCACATTTATTCTCATTGATCTCAACATACAAACCCCATTCCGTTACACCCGAGATGACACCATCGTAAACCATACCCAAACGTTCGGACATAAATTCAACCTGCTTGTATTTGATTGAAGCCCTTTCAGCCTGCGATGCCAGTACTTCCATCTCTGAACTATGCACGCATAGTTCTTCCCATTTCTCAACGGAGACGCTGCGACCACCTGCCAGATAGCGCTCCAATAAACGATGCACCATCATGTCCGGATATCGCCGGATGGGTGATGTAAAATGGGTATAATAGTCAAATGCAAGACCATAATGGCCTAAATTGGTCGTAGAGTAAACGGCCTTGGCCATTGCACGTATGGCAACAGTCTCAATCAGGTTTTCCTCAGGCTTTCCTTGCACATCATCCAGGAGTCCATTGATGGACTTGGACACATCGGACTTGGTTCCGTTGGTTTTTAATTTATAGCCAAAACGGCGGATGAATTCGGCAAAATTATCCATTTTTTCAGTATCGGGCAAATCATGCACCCGATAGACAAATGTCTTGGGTGGTATTGCTTTACCTACAAATTCAGCAACAGTCTTATTAGCCAGTAGCATAAACTCCTCTATCAATTTATTGGAATCTTTGGCAAACTTAAAATAGACACTGAGTGGTTTCCCCTTTTCATCGATGTTAAACTTGACTTCAAAGCGGTCAAAATTGATGGCACCGGCATCAAATCTCTTTTGTCTTAGATTCTTAGCGAGTCGGTCTAAGGTCAGGATTTCTTCTTTCAAGTCGCCTGGCTCACCTTCAATGATGGCCTGTGCTTCTTCGTAAGCGAAACGACGGTCAGATTTGATGACTGTTCTGGCTATGCGGTATTTCTTTACAACGGAGTTGTCATCCATTTCAAAAATGCAGGAAAAACAGAGCTTTTCTTCATCGGGTCTTAAAGAGCAGATTTGATTGCAAAGACGTTCGGGCAACATAGGGACGGTTCTGTCGACTAGATATACGGATGTAGCGCGGTTCTCAGCTTCTTTATCAATCGGTGAGCCCGGTTTTACATAATGTGTCACATCGGCTATGTGCACACCCACTTCCCAATTCCCGTCAGGCAATTTCCGTACAGATAGTGCATCATCAAAATCTTTGGCATCGTGCGGGTCAATGGTAAAGGTCGTTATACCTCTGAAATCTTCCCGATTTGCGATTTCATCGGAGGAAATCACATCTGGAATTAGCTCTGCCGCTTTTTCCATTTCTTCAGGATAGGTATAAGGCAGACCAAATTCTGCCATGATGGCATTCATCTCGGTATTGTTATCACCTACATCACCAAGAATATCGATGACCTCTCCAATCGGATTTTTGGCACGATCAGGCCATTCAATAATACGAACAACGGCCTTCTGACCAGATTTGCCACCCTTGATTTTATCTTTTGGAATAAATATATCATTAGCCAATTTCTTGCTGTCGGTAATCAAAAAGGCATAAGACTTTTCAATATTCAGGATTCCGACAAACACATTCTCTGCATGTTCCAGTACAGCGACCACTTCACCTTCGGGTTCGCTAAATGCCTTTTTGGCTGAATGCATCACACGAACACGGTCACCGTCCATAGCATGCGCTGAATTTCTTTCAGCGATAAAAATGGGATCACCCCCATCATCAGGCATCAGGTAATTTTTACCATTCCGACTTCGTCTGATGTGTCCCTCGACATAAAGTCCACGTTCATTGAATTTATATTTCCCGGTGGATATTTCAATTAAGTAATCTTGAAGTGACAACTCAGCAAGACATTCAGCAACCATTGTCCTCAACGCTTGCTTGGTTACACCCATAGCATTCGACACTTGCTGATAATTACAGACTCTTTCGGTATCTTCCTGGAAAAATTTAATGATCTCTGCAATAAGATCTTTCTTTTTAATGCGGCCAGAACTTGTTTTTTCCATAATGATCTATTGTTTTCTTATTACTCAAAGGTATACAAAAAATAGTTATACCTATTCTGTAAGAAGTGAAAAAATCGAAGATGTCTCAAATGGCGCTAATCAAATACTTTTGATACAACCTCTTCGATTTTAATCAAACAAAAAACCCGAAAAATGAATTCCGGGTTTTTTGTTATAAAATGATTCTTACGAGTACTGAATCGTTAGACTACATGAACACCTTGTTTTTTAAGCAACTCCAATCCGACATCCCTGAGTTTGAATTTCTGGATCTTGCCACTGCCGGTCAAAGGAAAATCTTTGACGAAGAAAATATATTTTGGAATCTTATGACGGGCTATCTTACCACGGCAGAATTCACGTACAGTTTCATCGTCCATCTCCTTGCCATCGTGCAGAATGATAAACGCACCCACTTCCTCTCCATACTTTTCGGAAGGGATACCAGCAACCTGTACATCCTTGACGCCATCCAAATGGTAGAGATACTCTTCAATTTCACGAGGATAAACGTTTTCACCACCACGGATAATCATATCCTTGATGCGGCCCGTAATACGGTAATTGCCATTTTTATCTCTTATACCCAGATCACCGGAATGCAGGTACCCATCTTTATCGATGGCTTCTGCGGTAGCCAGAGGATTCTTATAATAACCTTTCATGACCAGGTATCCCCGGCAACAAATCTCACCTTGAACCTCGTCCGGGCATTCTTTGCCTGTTTCAGGGTCAAAGATTTTAACCTCCGTGAACTCATAAGGAGTTCCCACGGTCTGACAACGGACTTCGAAAGAGTCATCGATGCGGGTCTGGGTCATTCCGGGTGAGGTCTCTGTCAATCCATACACACTTGTTATGTCCATGAACATTTTCTCATTTACCCGACGCATCAATTCAACCGGGCAGAGGGCTCCTGCCATGATACCAGTGCGCAGGCTGCTCATATCAAACATATCGAACATGGGGTGATTGAGCTCTGCTATAAACATGGTCGGCACGCCATAAACGGCAGTACATCGTTCTTTATGAATTGAGGCAAGCACCACCAGCGGATCAAAACGTTCGACCATGACCTGGATACAACCGTGTGTGAGGCAATTCATCGTAGCCAGGGTTACACCGAAACAATGGAACAATGGCACACAAACGCAAAGACTGTCGTTGCTGGTGAATTTCATATGTTCACCGGTCAGGTAACCATTGTTGGCCAGATTGTAGTGGGATAGCATGACGCCCTTAGGGAAACCTGTCGTTCCTGAAGTATACTGCATCATCATGATGTCATGAGGCTTTACCTGCTTCTTCACCTCTTCAAGCAACTGGATATCCATGTTGCTTCCCAAAAGCTGTAGTTCAGCAGAGGTGTACATTCCACGGTATTTCTCTTGTCCAATGTAGACCACATTCCGAAGTTTTGGGAAACGTTCGCTGTGCAACTGACCACGTTGCTGTGTCCTCAATTCGGGCAGCATTTCATACGTCATCGCTACATAATCCGAATCCCAGGTCCCATCGGTAATACACAAAGTGTTCATATCTGAATTCTCAACCAGAAATTCCAGTTCACTTTGCTTATAGTTGGTATTAACGGTTACATACACAGCGCCGATTTTTGCGCAGGCGTACATGTATGTTAGCCATTCGGGTACATTTTGCGCCCAAATGCCAATATGATCGCCTTTCTTGAGGCCCAGAGCCATAAACCCCAATGCCATCTCGTCCACTCTCTTGTTGAATTGCTTCCAGGTAAAACGCAAATCACGATCTGAGTAAACAATATATTCTTTATCCGGTGTCGTTTGGGCCCAATATTCGAGCCAGTCACCCAGTGTTCTGTCAAATAATTGCATATCTACTTAATTAATACGGAGTGTAAACTACTGCCAGAATTTTGGCTTTTGAATCGTTTGCTGCATGTACATTATGTTCAACAATTGAATCATAATAAATGCTTTCACCGGAGTTTATCACGTATTTGTTTTTTCCGTAAGCTACTTCAATAACACCTTCCAGCACAAAAAGAAATTCTTCACCTTCGTGTGTGGATAGTTGATAATCATCTTTGGAAGCCGAATCAATGTCAATCAGGAATGGCTCCATGTGTCTGCCTGTCTTTGATTGAGCCAAAGCAAAGAAATTCAGGTTGTTGTGGGAGTTTGCAGTTTCATTGGAAAAACTGATACCGTCGTGGTACTCGTCTTTTCGGCAGATAACAGGTCCAAGTTGATCACTGTCGTCCAGGAACGTACCCAACCTGACACCCAAAACACGGGCTATTTTAATAAGCGGTGCAAGCGAAGGAAGGTACCGGTTCTCTTCGATTCGTTCAATCTGGTCAATTGTCAGTCCGGAACGTTCAGCAACTTGTTCAATTTTTATGCTTTTAGATTCGCGGATAGATTTGATTTTTGTTCCTACCATTGTTGATTTTTCCATCTGATTCTATCTTTATTTTATATAATATCTTTCAATTCGAAATAAAACAGTGCAAAAATAGGAATATTTTCTATATTTCAACGTATAAATTCATTCTTTCGTAAGCAGTTAGGCGTTGTCCTAAATTCGAAGGTATTTTATTTAATGGATTATTAACAAACGATCAATTATCTTCGTATTTTTACCACCCTTTAATGTCCATCTTTAATAAAAAAACACGATCATGATTATTCCTCCGTTTTTGCAAAAGGGAGATCTAATACGCATAATCTCTCCTGCGGGTGCAATTAACTCTGATCTGATTAAAGGTGCCGAGGATTGCCTGACTTCCTGGGGACTTCAGGTTTTGAAAGGTGAAAATGCTACCAGGCAGGAAGGACGTTTTGCAGGAAACGACAATCAACGACTTCATGATTTACAGGAGGCTCTGGACGACGCTAAATGCAAAGCCATTTTATGTTCCCGCGGTGGTTACGGTGTCGTTCGTTTAATCGACAAAATCAATCTCGACGCATTCCGGCTAAATCCGAAATGGCTGATAGGTTATAGCGACATCACCATGCTTCACGCTCTTCTGCAAAGGGAGGGATACGCTTCGATACACGGTGGAATGGCCAAAATGTTATCGGGTCTGATGGATCCGGAATCCACAGGGATCAATCCGGAACCAGCTACTTTCCTGCACGATATTCTATGGGGCTCCTTGCCGGAATATACTACTCAAAAACATCCGTTGAATAGGCATGGAGACGTTTCCGGAATTTTGACAGGGGGCAATCTTTCCATCCTTTACAGTTTACGAGGTACACCTTACGACCATATACCTGAAGGTAGTATACTGATCATCGAAGATATTGGTGAGAAACCTTATGTTATCGATCGTATCATGCACAACCTGAAGCTGGGTGGTATCCTCAAAGGGCTTTCGGGCCTCATCGTTGGTCAATTTTCAGACTACGAGGAAGATGCGGAATTTGGGAAAAGCGTCTATGGAATTATCCTGGAGGCCGTTTCCGATTATTCTTACCCCGTATGCTTCGATTTCCCCACTGGTCACGTTGAGCGGAATTTACCTTTCATTGAAGGCAGTATCGTAAGATTGAACGTTGGTCAAAACGGTGGAAAACTCACCTATGAGAAAGTATAAATTAATAGCACTAAAATTCTGTCTTAAATTCGAATGCGATAATCCATCCGACCCATCATCTAAATCTATTTACGAATGAAAAAAATCTTTATCATTTTCGCGCTTGTATTAACCTGTTCGACTTTATGGGCTCAGGATCCTGTGCTGAAAACATTGATAGGTGAAGCGAACAAAAACCTGGAAGTTTTAAAAAAGCAGGAAATACCAGCTTACTTCATTGCTTATCGTATCATTGACATTGATGCTGTTAATGTTTATTCTTCTTTTGGTAGCATTGCTGGTGGTGAGCCTTCACATAGGCGGATCCTTCATGTCCAAACCCGTGTAGGTGATTATTCATCGGACAATAGCCATGAAATGAAAAATGCAGATGAATCCTATGATAATGGAGCAGTATTTGTCTCAATAGAAAATGAATCCCTGTCACTGAAGGATTTCTTGTGGTTAAAAACAGATGAGAGCTATAAGAATGCCATTCAAAAAATACAACAACTTAAAGCAAATTCTGCAGTAAATACGGCTTCTGATGACAAATCTCCGGATTTCTCCAAACAAAAGGCAGATAAGAACTTTGAGAAACCCATTTACCTGAAAGATCAGAAAATTGATGTAGAAAAATGGAAAGAATCATTGAGTCGTCTTTCCAGTCTGATGAATGCGAATAAAGACATCAAGGACGGTAATGTTTACATTGGATGTGAAGTTCAACGTCGTTTATTTTGCAACACAGAGGGGGCATCCAACGCTGAAAATAACGTAGCATTTCGATTAATGATCAATATGACAGCCATTGCAGAAGACGGTATGGATTTGCCACTATACAAATCATATTTTGCGACAAAGTTGGAAGATTTGCCTACAGAAGCTGAACTTCAAAAAGAAATAAACAGCATGTGTATTCTTTTGTCAGAGTTGAAAAAAGCTCCTTTAGCTGACCCCTATTCTGGCCCATGCATCTTAAGCGCAGAAGCTTCCAGTGTTTTCTTTCATGAATTCTTTGGACACCGTGTTGAAGGTGCCCGTATGAAACAAGATGGAGACGCACAAACCTTCAAGAAAAAAATAGGAGAAAAAGTGCTTTCAGAAAAAATATCCGTCATATTTGACCCAACCATGAAAACCTTTCAGGGGCAAGCCTTGAATGGCTCTTATACTATGGACGACGAAGGCGTCAGGGGACAACGAGTGGAAGTTGTCAAGGACGGTATACTGAAAGGTTTTCTGATGAGTCGAACTCCACTGGAAGGCTTTCCGGTATCAAACGGTCACGGCAGAGCGGCCTGGTATTCAACAACTCCTGTAACCAGACAAAGCAATATGCTGATTCAAAGCCGTCAACCCTTATCAAAAGATTCCATGCTTGTCAGACTCAAAGCAGAACTAAAAGCAAGTGGTCAGGAATATGGTTACCTCTTCTGTTCAGTCAGCGGTGGTTTTACAAATACAAGCCGCTACTCCCCCAACGCTTTTAACGTCACGCCTTTGGTTGTATATAGAATCTACACCGATAACCGACCTCAGGAATTGGTGAGAGGCGTTAACATGATAGGCACTCCATTATCAGTATTCTCCCAAGTGTTGGAATGTGGTGATGATTATCAGATCTTCAACGGAAGCTGTGGTGCTGAATCCGGTTCCATTCCGGTTTCCTGTATAGCCCCTGCGCTTCTTGTTCGTCAGGTAGAAACTCAAAAGAAAGCAAAAGAAGGGTCTATACCCCCAATTCTTGAGCGACCTTAATTATTAAAAAACTATTCGTATGAAATTATATAAATTATTAGTAACCGGTTTAATCACTATTCTATCATCTGGAGCTGTCCAGGGGCAAATCCAGAGTGACCCCATCTTGCAATCCATTAAAAAGGAAGTAGACCGGAACAAAGCAGGTCTGCATATTGGAACTTTGGCAACTCCATTCTGGATTTCTGTCCGCTTTCTGAAAACCGAATATCTGAACGTATCTGCTGTAAACGGTGACCTTGTAAGTCAATCCATGGCACCGGAAAACATGGGAACGTCAAGCATTCTTGTGGGTGATTACAAACGAAACAGCAACAGTTCTCAATCACCTAATTCCTATTATGATAGACGATTCTATGTCGGTAACACAAACATAGAATCCGGTTTGGCTTATGAAATCTGGGGACAGCTGGATCCAGCCTATAAAAGTGCAGCTGAAAGTCTGGAACGTAAGAAAGTACAAATAACCCAACAGAATATTGCCGAGGAGGAACTTGCCATACCAGATTGGGATCAATCCACGCCCACACAATACTATGAGAAACAAGTGTCACAAAAACTGGACATGGTTTACTGGACCGACTACTGCCGGAAAGCATCCCTTGCCATATACAGTGACTCCGCTATCATTGGCGGAGATTTCAGAGTGATCATTACACAAGGAGATTGCTACTACTACAGCACCGATGGATTTATGTATAGAATGCCAACACGGCTCATCAGGTTGATGGGAGGTGCCAGGTGTCGTACCAAAGACGGACAGGATCTGAACAGTGATTACCACTATTTCTACAACGACTTTAGCGATGTCCCACCTATTGAAGATTTATGTGCAGAAATTAAAAATTTCAATAAACTATTGGTAGAAGAAAGCAATGCACCGGTCATCACCGAATCGTATTCAGGCCCTGTACTATTTGAAGGAACAGCAGTTTCAGAGGCAATCTGCCAATATTTTATCTATAACAGCAATGGATTGCTTGCAAAACGCAAACCCCTTACTCAATCGGAAGATATGTATGGATATTCACGCCAAGGTGGTATGGAAAACAGCATGGAGCAAATGATGAATAAGAAAGTAGCAGATCGCCGGCTTGATTTTATATCCATGACAGGTACACCACAATGGAATGGCAAAAAACTGTTGGGATATACCCCCATTGATGCACAGGGTGTAAAACCGGACAGCTCACTGCTACTCATTGAGAATGGCATTTTAAAAAGAATGCTTTCAGACCGTACACCGACTAAAACCAATCCAAAAAGTAACGGCCACAATCTTTTAAAAATAAATAGTCCGAATTCTGAACTGAGTCTCGGTGTACTGAGAGTTAAAGCATCCAATACCATACCGAAAAAAGATCTGAAAGACAGCCTGATAGCTGCAGCTAAAGAAGAAGGTTACGACTTTGCCTATATAAGAAGAGGTTACGATCATATGTCAGATCTCTTTGTTTTTAAAGTATATTCTGACGGACATGAAGAAATGGTAAGAAATGCTATCACCGACGATTTGAGTCAAAAACAATTCAAGTACATCAATGAGATCAGTACAGAAGAATGTCTTTACAACACAGATGTCAAAGACAGCAAAGGTTCACTGATTGTTCCCTATGGACTTATTTTCAAAGAAATAGGAATCATGAAGAACAATGATGTAAAGAAAAACAAGCCATTTATTCTACCAAGACCAGATCGAAAAATCAAAAAATAAAGTCTGTAATTTTGATGGAATAAATTCAAGCAAAAGACGTATTTTTGAATCATCAAAAATACGTTTCAAGAAACCATCAAATATGTACAAACTACATCCATTCCTTTCATTGACTTTACTACTACTCTTTACCATGACCTCATGTGGAGCAGGAGCAAAAAAGAAGCAGATTGAAGCATCAAAAGTCGTATCCATTCCGGCTTTTGATGCTGATAGTGCCTACCATTATGTAGAAGCCCAGACGTTGTTTGGACCTAGAGTGCCAAACTCCAAGGCTCACGAATCCTGTAAAGACTATCTGGTTTCTTCTCTTCGGAAAACAGGCGCTGGTGTTATTGAACAAACTGCTGACCTGAAAGCCTATGACGGAACCATTTTGAGATCCACCAATATTATAGCGTCTTTTCAGCCTGAAAATAAAAATCGCATACTATTATGCGCCCATTGGGATTCCAGACCATGGGCAGACAACGACCCGGATGAGAAAAACTGGCATACCCCTGTACTGGGAGCCAACGACGGAGCCAGTGGAGTCGGTGTCCTGATGGAAATAGCAAGGCAACTCGGACTTGAGTTGACTAAAAAGAACCAGCCAAATGTAGGTATTGATATCATTTTCTTCGATGCGGAAGATTATGGAACACCAAAGTTTCACCAAGGAAAAGACGACGAAGCGAGTTGGTGTCTGGGTACTCAATACTGGGCTCAGAATCCACATACTCCCGGTTACAATGCAAAATTCGGCATTTTACTGGATATGGTGGGTGGCAAAGCACCCAATTTCCTATACGAATATTTCTCCTACAAACACGCATCGCAAGTGTTGCAAATGGTCTGGGAAAAAGCCGCTTCGCTTGGATATAACACTTATTTTAAGCAAGAAAATGGTGGAGCCATTACCGATGACCACCTATACATCAATAAAATGACGAACATTCCATGCATTGATATTATCGACCAGGATCCCAGCAGCAAAACGGGATTTGTACCAGCCTGGCATACAATTGACGATACGATGAAGCATATAGACAAAATGTCCTTGAAGGCAGTCGGCGAAACTTTGCTGAACGTCATTTACGCTCAATAGTATGCTGTTACCGTTTCTGAAAAAGGAATTGCAGGAGGCTGGTTGCGATGAAGCAGGCAGAGGCTGTCTTGCCGGACCTGTCTACGCTGCTGCTGTAATCTTGCCAAAGGACTTCAGGTCAGAGGGGCTGAATGACTCCAAACAGCTCACTGAAAAGAAAAGATATGCACTGAGGGATATCATTGAAAGGGAAGCTCTATCCTGGAAAGTCGGGATAGTGGAAGCCGCTGAAATAGACCAGATCAATATCCTGAATGCCTCGATCCTGGGAATGCACAGGGCAATCCTGCTTTTGGATCCCCAACCTGAATATCTACTGATAGATGGTAACCGATTTCGGTACATCCGGCAAATGCATTTGAATAAACTTTCCAATTACGAAGAAGATAAAAAGAAATTTGAGGATTATCCGGAAATACCGGGCGAAGCCATCGTGAAGGGTGACGGAAAATACCTCTCGATAGCCGCAGCCTCCATACTGGCAAAAACCTATAGAGATGACTACATGCTCATGTTGCACGAAAAGTACCCTCAATACGACTGGCAGTCAAACAAAGGATACCCTACAACGAAACATCGTCAGGCCCTTAAAGAGTTTGGCACGACTGAACATCACCGAAAAAGTTTCCGGCTTTTTGACAATCAGCTCACTCTACACTTTGAATAATTAACGGGCAGTCAGTTTAAAGGCCAGGGCATAATTTCTGATTTGCTTTATCATAGAAACCAGACCATTGGAACGTGTGGGAGAAAGGTGTTCCTTCAATCCAATCCGATCGATGAAATACAGTTCAGCATCCAGGATCTCCTGAGGTGAACGTCCGGATAACACCCGCAATAATAGGGTGACAATTCCTTTAACGATGACTGTATCGCTTTCTGCCTCCAAAAGAACCAATCCATCGCTGTATTTTGCATGAACCCATACCCTGCTTTGACATCCCTCAATCAGAAATTGAGGTGTTTTATACTGTTCATCGAGGGGTTCCAGGGAATTGCCCATATCAATTAGAAGCTGGTATTTATCCATCCAATCGTCAAAGATTTCAAACTCTTCGATGATTTCGTCTTGAATTTCATTCATTGTCATACATCATATACTTAAAAACGGAAGCAAAGATACAAAATCTTTTACCCCCGTTTAAATGTGATTAAAAATTTCAGAATATCCATTTCTAAAACATGGATTGAACACGCTTCAATGCCTTCACCAGGATATCCACCTCTTCGGGGGTATTATACAAGGCAAAGGAGGCTCTCACCGTTCCATCAATTCCGAGTCTGTCAACGAGTGGCTGAGCGCAATGATGCCCTGTTCTGACTGCAATGCCAAGATGATCCAGCAAAGTCCCGACGTCAAAAGGATGGATGTCTCCAAGCAGAAAGGAAAGTACGGCACTTTTATCGGCTGCTGTACCAATTATACGCATACCATCAATCTTCATCATTTCATCGGTGGCATACCTCAGGAGTTCATGCTCATAGGCTGCAATTCGATCCAAGCCGATTTCATCGACAAAATCAAGCGCTTCGGATAAGGCAGTAGAACCGATAAAATCGGGCGTCCCTGCTTCAAATTTATATGGAAGCACATTGTAAGTGGTCTTTTCGAAGTGCACCTGATCGATCATCTCACCTCCACCTTGATAGGGTGGCATTTGATTGAGGATATCGGACTTTCCAAACAAAACACCCATTCCTGTAGGTCCGTAAACTTTATGTGCTGAGAAGGCATAGAAATCTGCATCCAGATCACGTACGTCGATCCGGAGATGTGGGGAGGACTGAGCACCATCCACCAAAACCGGAACTCCTGCAGCGTGAGCCATTGAAATCATATCTTTGACTGGATTGACAGTACCCAATAGATTTGAGACGTGGGTAATTGCAACCAACCGGACTTTTGGCGTCAGAAGGGCTTTATAATCCTCCATAAGCAACTCGCCACGGTCGTTCATGGGAATCACTTTCAGCGTCATCTTCTTACGCTCGCAAAGCATTTGCCAGGGAACAATGTTTGAATGGTGCTCCATGACAGAAACAACGATTTCATCGCCCTCTTTGCAGAATTTTTCCCCAAAAGAGAAAGCCACCAAATTGATGGATTCCGTGGTACCTCGTGTGAAAATGATCTCTGAAGCAAGTTCTGCGTTGAGAAAACGCCTGACTCTTTCTCTGGCTGCTTCGTGGGCATCGGTGGCGCGCTGACTTAAATAATGAACCCCCCGATGGATGTTTGCGTTGAAGTTGTAATAGCCATTCTCGATTTTCTCTACGACCCTGCGCGGCTTTTGGGTGGTAGCGCCATTATCCAGGTACACCAAGTCCTTCCCGTATATTTTCCTCGATAGAATGGGGAATTCTGAACGAATCTCTTTAAAAAATGCATCCATACATTAGGAACAATTAGAAGATGAACATCCTGCGCATTTAGCCAACTCACCCCGGAATCGTTTTTCAACTAGCATACGCATCCGATCCTTCAAAGGTTCAAGTCCAATATGATCGAGTACGTCTGCTGTAAAGGCAAATTTCAGCAACAAGCGGGCTTCTTTTTCCGGAATACCGCGGGTTCGCATATAAAATAAAGCCTTCTCATCTATCTGACCGGTGGCTGTTCCGTGACTGCATTTCACATCATCGGCATAGATTTCAAGCTGTGGTTTTACAAACATCCGTGCCTCACGAGTAGAACATAAATTCTTGTTTGACTGAAAGGCCGACGTCTTCTGGGCATCCTTCTCAACCAGTACCCGTCCACCGAAAACACCTCTGGAAGATCCATCCAGAACATATTTGAAAAGTTGATGGCTGGTACAATGCGGAACAGCGTGATCCACAAACAGGTTGTTATCAATCAGCTGACTTCCACTTCCCAATGCCATGCCTGAGAGTTTGGCTTCTGAACCTTCCCCTTCAAGTCGTACCGTGATGTTGTTCCTGGTCAAACCATTTTGCAAGGTGATCCCATTCATCAGCAGATGTGACGAGGCATCCTGAGTCACAAAAGTATTGGCAATTCTGGTTGAATTCTCGTGATTCATCTCCAGATCGTAAAATTCCAGGGAGGCATTCTTACCTACAAAGATCTCAGTGACCTGATTGGTCAGAAACTGTTTGGAAGATAAGGAGTGATCACAAATCAGTAGTTGAGCCTTTGCATTGTCTTCCAATATAATGAGCAAACGTCTGTTTACCATCATATCTTCCGATCCGTGTAATATTTGAATTAGCTGAATGGGTTTATTGATGACAACACCAGCAGGTACATACAATACAAAACCGTCCTGTGCAAAGGTTGTATTAAATGGAACCATTCCATCGGATGATTTTTCGGATAATCGACTGTAATAAGGCTCCAATAGTGATGCATGAGATGCGGCAAAATCGTTGAGGCTACCACACAAAACACCTTCCGGCAATCCGATGGTCTTGTCTTTCTTATAAAAATGGTCGTTGACGACAAAAAAGAGTTTGGTCGAAAGATTTGGCACGTCGCAACTAAATACATCGTGCGGATTGATGGGCATTTTTACCCGGTTGATGTTCAATCCGTAATCAATTGAAAACGCTTCCTGCAAATCACAATAGCGGTAATTCTCCATCGATTTATTGGGAAAACCCAAAGACTGGAATTTCTCAAAAGCGGCTTCACGTTTGCTATTTAACAAATCGCTGCAACTCTTGCCAACCGAATTGGCATGCTGCTTATAAAGATCAATATAGTCTTTTTCCACTTGCATTATTCCTCTGTTTCTTGTTTGATCCAATCGTATCCTCTTTCTTCCAGATCCAGCACCAGTTCACGTCCGGCTGTCTTCACTATGCGTCCTTTATACAGGATGTGTACCTTATCTGGAACGATGTAATCCAGCAAACGTTGATAATGTGTTATGACAATGGTGGAATTCTCCGGTGTACGAAGCTTATTCACACCCAGAGCCACTATTCTTAGGGCATCAATATCCAGGCCACTGTCCGTTTCATCCAAAATGGATAACTTCGGTTCCAACATCGCCATCTGGAAAATCTCATTGCGTTTCTTTTCCCCACCGGAAAACCCTTCGTTGACAGAACGGTTGGCCAGCTTACTGTCCAGTTCGACAACGCTCCTCTTTTCACGCATGAGTTTCAGGAAATCGGATGCTGATAAAGCAGGTTCCTGACGATATTTGCGATGCTCGTTCACAGCTGAACGCATGAAATTGACCATGCTTACACCCGGTATTTCTACAGGATATTGAAAACTGAGAAATAGGCCTTCACGCGAACGATCTTCGGGAGACAGCTCCAACAGGTTCTTTCCGCGAAACCAAATTTCACCTTCAGTCACTTCAAAGGCTGGGTTTCCAGTCAGGACTGCTGAAAGTGTACTTTTTCCGGATCCATTCGGGCCCATGATGGCATGAATTTCACCTTCGTTGATTGATAAATTGATGCCCCTCAGAATTTCCTTACCATCAATGGAAGCATGCAGATTCTTGATTTCCAACAACATATTCTATATTTTTCGTTATTTCTATTTATAAACAAACCTCAACGGGTCTTTCTTTTTGTATTTTTTCGCTTGATCGGCTTCTTACTTGAAGCGGTCATGCTGGTTTTCTTTTTACTCGGTTTATAGAGACTTTTTAGAAAAAAGATAATCGCTGTCGAAAAAAGAATTACAGCAACTCCACTAACCATCATACGATTCATATCGAGTTTTTCTTCGGCCGTTGACGGTTCCTTTAAAGCCTCAACCAAAAGAAAAATACCTACACCTATTGTCAGAGCCAGGACAATAAGACTAAAGGCCAACAAAATTCCACTCTTTCTAACTGGCTCTTCTATATCATCATTCGTAGTTTTCATACGTCTTTCTCCATTCATATTGCGCACGAATCGCAATTATTGTAAATACTCCGAATAGTACGGAGGTAAAAAACATTCCCATATAAGCGAATAAAATGGTACTTAGTCCATCAATAATCACCCACAAAATCCAATTATCCCAATATTTCCTCGAAAGTAAGTATTGGGCAACCAAACTGCCCATTGTGAGCAAAGCATCCAGCCAGGGGTAAGCAGGCGGATCAAAATACTGTGGGAAGCGAGCCTGAAAATGAATGACGCACCAGCCCCACAACAATCCGGAAACTAGTATGGCCACTAAAAATCGCAACCTCTGCCCACCTGTGAGCTTTTGTATTTTCTGTTCGTTGTTCTGATCGGCTTCATTGGGTTTTGGATGTCTCCAGTGATAATAACCGTACAGACAAAAACTGAAATAGGCAATCTGCAGCAACATGACCGAGTACAGCCTAAACTGAAAATACAACAGAAAATAAGCAACACTATTTACCAGTCCAAAAATAAAATTGACAGACCTGGCCTTTGAAGCCAACAAGACTGCTGCAAAACCTGTTGACACCGCAATAAGCTCCAATACGCTCAAAGGATAACCCCATAGGATAAACAACGTATGATTCAAAACATCCATTTACCCTACGCTCCCTTCAAGAGACACCTGTAACAGCTTCTGAGCTTCTACGGCAAATTCCATAGGAAGTTTATTGATAACCTCCTTGGCGTAACCATTGACAATCATACCAACAGCATCCTCGGTAGAAATACCACGCTGGTTGCAATAGAAAAGCTGATCTTCGTTGATTTTGGAAGTTGTTGCTTCATGCTCGACCATGGCCGTTTCATTATTGATATCTATATAGGGAAACGTATGTGCCCCACATTTATCTCCCAACAACAAACTATCACACTGCGAGAAATTCCGGGCATTGTCGGCTTTTGGAGAGACCTTAACCAGTCCTCTGTAGCTGTTTTGGCTATGACCTGCCGATATCCCTTTGGAAACAATCCGACTCTTTGTATTTTTTCCCAAGTGAATCATTTTGGTGCCTGTATCTGCCTGTTGATAGTTGTTCGTTACCGCAACGGAATAGAATTCTCCGGTGGAATCGTCTCCTGCCAGTATGCAGCTTGGATATTTCCACGTGATGGCAGAGCCAGTTTCAACCTGTGTCCAGGATATTTTCGAATTACGACCTTTGCATATAGCTCTTTTGGTCACAAAATTAAAGATACCACCCTTTCCGTGTTTATCACCCGGATACCAATTCTGAACCGTAGAATATTTCACTTCAGCTCTTTCCATCACGGTTATTTCCACAATGGCAGCATGCAATTGATTTTTATCGCGCATCGGCGCAGTACAGCCTTCCAGATAACTGACATAGCTGTCGTCATCCGCAACAATAAGTGTTCTTTCGAATTGACCTGTATTGGCTGCATTGATACGGAAATAAGTGGAAAGTTCCATCGGGCAACGTACCCTTTTGGGTATATAAACGAAGGATCCGTCACTAAATACAGCTGAATTGAGGGCCGCAAAGAAGTTGTCGCGATAGCCGACGACCGTGCCCAGGTATTGCTTTACCAGATCCGGATATTGCTGTACCGCTTCACTGAACGAGCAGAAAATAATACCCAGTTCTGCCAGATTTTCCTTAAAAGTCGTTTTTACAGAAACACTGTCCATAACAGCATCTACTGCCATTCCGGAAAGATGCTGCTGTTCCAGAAGTGAGATACCTAATTTATCGAATGTTTTCAACAATTCAGGATCGACCTCATCCAGACTCTTTGGGGCAATTCTTGCTTTCGGGGCAGAATAGTAAATAATATCCTGGTAGTCAATCTCAGGAATCTGAAGATGTGCCCAATCTGGCATCTTAAGTGTAAGCCAATGGTTGTAGGCTTTTAAACGAAATTCAAGCAGCCATTCCGGTTCATTTTTCTTGGCAGAAATAATTCTGACAACGTCTTCACTAAGACCGATAGGAATACTTTCAGCATCAAAATCGCTGACAAAGCCGTATTTATATTCTCCCGAGGTTACTTCTTCAATAATATCGTGGGGTTTCTCTTCCATCATACTGTCATTTAATTCGATTCTTCAGAATCCGGTTTCTCCGGATTCTGATCTGATTTTTTAGAGCCAAAATGGGGAAACAGTGTAGGAGCAACTTTTACGACAGGTTTGTAAAAGATGGAAGATTCTATTCGTTTGGCACCTATGAAACTACGATCACTGTCAATCGTTTCATATAAGTTCAATACAATACTGAGAATCAATGCACCCTTAAACAAACAAAAAAGCCCACCAGCCAATCTATTTATACCACCTAAAGCTATAATACCTAAAAACCCTTCAAAAATCTTTGCCAAGATAACAATTAGCAAGAAGACCACCAAGAATGTGACTAAAAAACCGATGGCGGAACTCCATGCAGGGGAATCATAACATACCGGACTTAGCAGATGAGCCATCGATCCACGCATGGCGGAAGCAGTATAGAATGCCACAATCAGTGCTACAATCGAACCTACTTCAGCAATAAACCCTCTTTTTAAGCCCCTGAATATCTCATAAGCCAATAATAAAGCAATAAAGACATCTATCAGCATGGTAATTAATGTATAAAAGCAAAGGCACTTGAACGAAAATCAGATTCACGTCCCGGTACCTTTGCTTGTTTATGTTTACTTTTTCCTTCAAACAAAACTTTTCGTGTGTTTGTCAGGTAAAAGGCCTGTAATCCTTATAAAGTCTTCCGAACTTCAATTTGTTCAAAGGATTCTACAATGTCACCAACATGGAGATCCTGATACGATGAAAAGCTCAAACCACATTCATAACCGAATGCCACTTCCTTCACATCGTCCTTGAAGCGTTTCAGTGCTCCCATTTCACCGGTATAGATTACAATGCCGTCACGGATAAGTCGTAGTTTGTTTCCACGTTTAACCTTACCTTCTTTGACCATACAACCGGCAACAGTACCTGTTTTGGTAATCTTGAAGACTTCACGGATTTCGATGGTCGAAGTGATTTCCTCCTTGATTTCAGGAGAAAGCATTCCTTCCATAGCCGACCGAACTTCTTCGATGGCATCGTAAATGATGGAGTACATATGCATGTCCACACCTTCTTTCTCTGCCAGACGACGGGCTGCAAGTGCTGGACGTACCTGGAAGCCGATGATGATGGCATCCGAAGCGGAAGCCAGTGTCACATCCGATTCAGAAATAGCACCAACCGCCTTGTGAATGACATTCACCTGGATTTCTTCCGTTGACAACTTGATCAACGAGTCAGAAAGTGCTTCGATAGAACCATCCACGTCACCTTTAACAATGACATTCAATTCCTTGAAGTTACCAACAGCGATACGACGACCAATTTCAGCCAAAGTCAGAAGCTTGTTGGTTCGTAAACCTTGCTCACGCTGCAATTGCTCGCGTTTGTTTGCAATTTCGCGGGCTTCCTGCTCTGTATCCAGTACATGGAAATTATCACCTGCCTGAGGAGCTCCGTTCAAACCAAGAATCATTACTGGTTCAGAAGGGCCTGCTTCTTTGACACGCTGACCACGTTCGTTGAACATTGCCTTGATACGACCATGGTTGACACCGGCAATGACGATATCGCCCATTCGGAGTGTTCCATTATCGACCAGTACGGTGGCTACATATCCACGACCCTTATCCAGAGAGGATTCAATGATGGAACCAGTTGCTTTTCTGTTTGGGTTGGCCTTTAGTTCGAGCATTTCTGCTTCCAAAAGGATTTTCTCAAGCAATTCCTTGACGAACATACCTTTTTTAGCTGAAATATCTTGGGATTGATATTTTCCACCCCAGTCTTCAACCAGGTAATTCATTTCAGCGAGCTTCTGCTTGATCTTTTCGGGATCGGCATGAGGCTTATCTATTTTATTGATGGCAAAAACCATTGGCACATTGGCAGCTGCAGCGTGATTGATGGCCTCAGTGGTCTGAGGCATGATATCATCGTCGGCAGCAACAATAATGATGGCAATGTCAGTCACTTTCGCACCACGGGCACGCATTGCGGTAAATGCTTCGTGACCAGGAGTATCCAGGAATGTTATTTTTCTACCATCTGGAAGTGTTACGTTGTATGCTCCGATATGCTGTGTGATACCACCTGCTTCACCGGCGATTACATTTTCCTTACGGATATAATCCAGTAAAGATGTTTTACCATGATCGACATGGCCCATCACCGTCACAATAGGAGGACGTGGTACCAAATCCTCTTCAGCGTCTTCTTCTACCTGAATGGCATCCATGACTTCTGCGCTGACATATTCGGTTTTAAAGCCAAATTCTTCTGCTACAAAGTTGATGGTTTCTGCATCCAAACGTTGGTTGATGGATACCATCTGACCAATGCTCATACAGGTTGAGATTACCTGAACCACAGGAACATCCATCATGCTGGCCAAATCGTTGACCGTCACAAATTCAGTGATCTTGATCACTGCGTTCTCCATGGTCTCGCGCTCTGCATCTTCTATACGACGCTGAGCACCAGCCTCCCGTTTTTCCTTACGGTATTTCGTACCCTTTTTGGGTTTTGAAGTCAATCTGGCAAGTGTTTCCTTTACTTGTTTGGAAACATCCTCGGTGCTGATCTCCGATTTCAATACAGGTTTCTTAAGTCTGGATTTTAATTCCTGAGGTACGGCAGGACGTGGGTTGGTGTTTGGTCCGCTCTGAGGTTCATTGACCTTAACCTTACCGTCCTTGATACGACTGCGTTTTTTCTTCTTGGCAGCTTCAGCGGAGGCAGTTTGATCTGTTTTATCACTGATAACAGGCTTTGCAATGGTAGAGGTCTGTTCACCGGTACGAACACGATTTTTGGGATCGGTAGTGTGCACCTTACGATCACTCTGTATTTTTTCTTCTCTTTCCTTACGTTTTTCAGCCTGCGTCTTTTTCTTCGGTCTGGTTGATTGGTTCAACGCATCCAGATCAATGGTCTTGATTACCTTGATGTTATTTTCTAAACGCTGAACGCCAACTTTAAAGATGTCCGGTTCTTTTCTTTCAACAGGTTCCTGTACAACAGGTGCTGCTTCTGGTTCCACTTTCTTTTTGTGGATTTCCGGTTTATTGATTTTTTGAACAGGTTTTTCTGTTACAGGCTTTTCAAGTACTGGTTTTTCGAGTACCGGTTTATCGAGTACTGGATTTTCAGACTTTGGAGCAGGCTTTTCTGCTACTATGACGGGGGCTACTGGTTCAGCAGGCTTAACAGGCTCAGCTTTCACTTCCGGCTTTTCTTCTTTAACAACCTCTACAGGACTCTCCGGTTCTGCAATTTTAGCAGGTTCAACAGATTCCATCACAGGTTTGATATCCATTTCAATAGGTGCAACTGGTGCTTCAGAAACAGGAACAGCGTCTTCAACAACGGGAGTTTTCACTTCACTTACCGGTTGTTGGGTTACTTCTTTTTCTGGTTCAGTGTGTTTAACTTCCTCCGGTTTATGCCTTCTGTTAAGGGCATCAAGATCAATTTTACCGACAGGTTTCAATTGAGGGCGCAAATCAACTACATCTTCCTCAACAGATGGTGTAACGATTTTAATATCTTCTACAGGTGCAGCAACAGGTGCTTCTATTTTTGGTTTGTCACGGTTGGTTCGTTCATGTACCAAACGTTCAGCCTCTTGTTTCAGCGACATATCCTGGCTGAATTCCTTGACCAATATTTCGTATTCTTCTTCTGAGATCTTCGTGTTGGGATTGTTTTCCACCACGTGACCTTTTTTCTGCAGGTAGTCCACCAGCGTAGACATTCCAACATTTAAATCTCTTGTTACCTTATTTAATCGAATCGACATAAATTGGGTTTAAAAATAAAAAACTAAAAATAGAGGCAGAACTTTGTTTCTGCATAAACTGACCGGAATTAATCCTCAAATTCCGCACGTAAAATCTTCAACACTTCATCAACAGTGGTTTCTTCCAGGTCAGCTTTTTCTATCAAATCTTCGCGGGGTATAGCCAACACATTACGGGCAGTATCACAACCCAACTTCTTAAGCGCTTCAATTACCCATGCATCAATCTCATCCTTGAATTCTTCCAGGTAAATATCATCATCTTCAATATCATCTGTTTCGCGGAAGACATCAATGGTATAACCTGTCAGCATAGAAGCCAGCTTAATGTTCATACCGCCTTTACCAATGGCCAATGAAACTTCTTCTGGCTTAAGGAATACTTCCGCCTTGTTGTTTTCTTCATCCAGACGGATGGAAGAAATCTTTGCAGGGCTCAGGGCTCTTTGAATAAAGAGGTTTATGTTTGATGTATAATTGATGACATCAATATTTTCATTGCGAAGTTCGCGAACGATTCCGTGAATACGAGCACCTTTTACACCGACACAAGCACCGACCGGGTCAATTCTTTCGTCGTAGGACTCTACAGCAACTTTGGCTCTTTCACCAGGGATGCGGGCTACTTTCTTGATCAGGATCAGGCCTTCATGAATTTCCGGAACTTCCAGTTCAAAAAGTCTTTCAAGGAAAACCGGCGAGGTTCTGGAAAGAATGATCTTTGGATTGTTGCTCTTATTTTCAACTCTTTCAACAACGGCACGTACACTTTCGCCTTTTCTATAGAAATCGGAAGGGATCTGTTCTCCTTTTGGAAGCAACATTTCATTTCCTTCATCGTCAAGCAACAGGATTTCTTTTTTCCATATTTGATAGACTTCAGCACTGACTATCTGACCGATACGATCGATAAACCTGTTATAAAGGCTATCTTTCTGAAGTTCGAGTATCTTTGACGCCAAAGTCTGACGGAGATTCAAAACAGCACGACGGCCGAAACCCGCGAAATGGACTTCATCAGTCACATCTTCACCGACTTCAAAATCAGCATCAATTTTCTTTGCTTCACTCAGTTTTATCTGCAGGTTCTCATCGTATTCAAGGGCATCATCCTCAACAATCTGACGGTTACGCCAGATTTCAAAGTCTCCTTTATCAGGATTGATAATGACGTCGTAATTCTCATCTGTACCGAACATTTTTGCTAAAACGTTACGGAAAGATTCCTCCAACACACTTACCATTGTCGGGCGATCGATATTTTTCAATTCCTTGAATTCAGCAAAGGTATCAATCAAACTGATTGTTTCAACTTTCTTAGCCATTGGTTGATTTGATATGTTTTAATAATTTTATTTATTTCTATCAGGAAAAACTGATCACATACTTAACTGACTTAACGTCGGCATGTAAATATTGTTCGTCCACTTCCAGCTTCATAGTCTTTTTACTGTTTTCCAGCTTTACCTTGCGGCTCACGGTCAGTTCAAAACCTTCCTCATCGACACTCTTCAAAATACCGGATAGCTTGATGCCGGCTTTTGTTAAGACTTCAACCTCATCACCAAGATGTGTTTTGTATTGTTGTAAAACCTTAAAGGGTTGACCAAGACCGGCAGAGCCGACCTCCAGAGAGAAATCTTCTATTTCGCGATCAAGTCTGGACTCTATAAACTTACTTAAATCTACGCAGTCGTCAATTGTGACGTCTTCCGTTTCCGATTCAAACTCTATGAATATTTCGTTCTCTGTGTTGATTTTTACATCGACCAGATAGAAGGATGTATTCTCCAACCATTCTTTAACCGCCTGAATTACAGTGTCTTTTTGTATCATTTGCTCCGTTTTGGGAATAAAATAGGGGAACATCCGCTCCCCTCACATCCTCTTAACACCCGCAAAGATACGAAGTTTCGGCATTTTTACAAAAAAAATCATTATAAATGTGAATATGGGATGGTTAACACATTCTTTTCGTGTAAAAAAAAAGCCACTCCGAAGGGAGCAGCTTTTCTTTTTATACTAATTTTGATTATAATTCGCCAGCTTGAGCTTTTTTCAACATTTCTTCATTGGCTGTGATGGCAACTTCCACACGACGGTTTTGAGTACGTCCTGCATCAGTGTCATTAGTGGCAACAGGAGAAGTTGAACCCATACCTTGAGTTGTGATACGAGAAGATGCTACACCTTTAGATACCAGAAATGATCTTACTGCTGCTGCACGATTTTCAGAAAGTGGTTGGTTAATTGCGTCTGATCCAGTGTTATCGGTATGACCATAAATCATAACGTCTGTGTCAGGATAATCAATCAAAGTCTGTGAGAACTTAGTCAAAGCGGTTTTAGAAGATGAACTCAAATCTGCTTTTCCTGTGTTAAACAATATACCTGATTCAAAAGTAACTTTAATACCTTCTCCGATACGTTCAACTGCTGCATTTTCACCCAGTTGGGCTTCCAGTTCTGCGGCTTGCTTATCCATCTTTCTACCAATTAAAGCACCAGTAGTTCCACCAACAGCGGCACCAGCAATTGCTCCAACGGCAGTATTTCCGACTAATTTACCAATTCCAGCTCCAACAGCTGCTCCGGCAACTGTTCCAATGGCACCACCTTTCAGGGCATTAGACATAGACTTGCAACCAGTGAAAACCAACGAAACGCTCAATAAGCTAACGACCAATAAACGTGTTCCTTTCATAACGATTAATTTTAAAATGAATATTCAGTTATTTTGCTAAACTCTATGAACAAATGTAAGACTTTTTTAATAGTATAAAGATACATCCAAGTTAGTTTTTTTTTAAAAAAGTCCGTAAGACATTCGTACACATCCATTTTCAGCAAAAATAACTATCTTTGTAACGAAACTTTTTAAGTAAACAAATCGAGATTATAATTGTTCATAGGTATGAGTAAAAAAGCAATGTTGATGATCCTTGACGGTTGGGGCATGGGCCATCATGGTAAAGAAGATGTTATCTACAACACCCCAACTCCCTACTGGGATTCCCTACTGGAAAAATATCCCCATTCACAGCTTCTGGCATCGGGTGAAGATGTCGGATTACCTGAAGGTCAAATGGGTAACTCAGAAGTTGGACACCTGAACATTGGTGCAGGTCGTGTCGTTTATCAGGATCTGGTTAAGATCAACCTGGCTTGCCGAACCAACAGCATTCTTGAAAATCCGGAAATAATCCGCGCATTTAGTTATGCAAAGAATAACAACAAGCAAATCCATTTTCTGGGTCTTGTTTCCGACGGTGGTGTGCATAGTTCCATGGATCACCTGTTTAAATTGATTGAAATATCCAAAGAATATGGTATCGAAAAATCTTTCGTGCATTGCTTTATGGATGGTCGTGACACGGACCCACGAAGCGGAAAAGCATTTATTGAAAGCCTGGATGAGCATCTGATAAAAAATACGGGCGCCATCGCCTCAATCATTGGCAGATACTATGCCATGGACCGCGACAAGCGCTGGGAACGTGTTAAAGAAAGCTACGACCTGCTGGTAAACGGTACAGGTACACCTTCAAAAAACATGGTTCAATCCATTCAGGATTCCTACGATGCTGGTATCACGGATGAATTCATCAAAGGTATTGTTCATGTGGATGAAAACGGCAAACCACTGGCTACCATCCAGGAAGATGACGTTGTCATTTTCTTCAATTACCGAAACGACCGGGCGAAAGAACTGACCATCGTACTGACACAAGAGGACATGCCTGAAATGGGGATGAAGACGATTCCACTGCAGTATTTCTGTATGACCCCTTACGATGCAAAGTTCAAAGGTCTTCATATCTTGTTTGACAAGGACAATGTACAGAATACACTCGGAGAAATCGTGGCTCAGTCTGGAATGACGCAATTGCGTATTGCTGAAACTGAAAAATATGCACACGTGACTTTCTTCTTTTCAGGTGGTCGCGAAAAGAATTTTGAAGGGGAAGATCGCATCCTGATTCCATCTCCCAAGGTTGCTACGTACGATTTGAAACCTGAAATGAGTGTTTACGAAGTGGCAGACGCTTTGAAAGAAGCCATAGAAACCGAAAAATTCGATTACATCACTGTTAATTTTGCAAATGGGGACATGGTGGGGCACACCGGCATATACGAAGCCATCCAGAAAGCCGTTTCTGCTGTGGATGAGTGTGTATCCAAGGTGGTTGAAGCTGCAAAAGCCAAGGATTATGAGGTTATCATCATTGCCGACCATGGAAATGCCGACAACGCAGTAAACGAGGACGGCTCTGCCAACACGGCTCACTCCCTCAATCCGGTACCTTTTGTGTATGTCACCGACAACGCCTCAGCCAAGGTTTCAAACGGTATCCTGGCAGACGTTGCTCCCTCTATCTGTCACATACTCGGGATTCAACAGCCGGCAGATATGACAGGAAAATGCTTGATTGAAGATTAATCAGAAAGTATTATTGCATGTTGCAAATACAAGATACACTCATTAGTCTCGACTTGTTTGATCAGCAGTTTTGCTGCAACCTTGCCCATTGTCGCGGCATCTGCTGCGTGGAGGGTGACTCAGGTGCGCCTGTGGAGCTGGAAGAAATTTTACAACTTGAAAACGCCCTGCCCGAGATCTGGGAAGACCTCTCTGAAGAAGCAAGAGCAGTGATCAGGGAACAAGGAGTCGCATATGCGGATCAGGACGGTGAAATGGTCACCAGCCTGGTCAATGGTAAAGACTGTGTCTTCACATGCTATGATGAAAAAGGCACTTGCCTCTGCGCTGTTGAGAAAGCCTGGCGAGCCGGCTACATCTCCTTTATGAAACCCATTTCCTGCCATCTTTACCCTATCCGGGTGAAAAAATTCGCGGAATTTACAGCAGTGAACTATCAGGAATGGAGCATCTGCTCTGGTGCCAGACTGTATGGTCAACAATTGGGCCTACCTGTTTATCAGTATCTAAAAGAGCCACTGATTCGAAAATTTGGTGAGGCATGGTACAATGAGCTATGCGAAGCAGCAGAGATGTTGAAGCTTGGTATGGAGAATACCAACAAATAAGCACTTTTGACACGAACAAAAAAGGGCAGTCCATCCGGACTGCCCTTTTTGCATATATACTATATGTGTCTTATTTTCTGGTGTTACGCTTACGTTCATTCTCATCGAGAAGAATCTTACGCATACGCATATGTTTGGGTGTAACTTCTACATATTCATCTTCCTTGATGTATTCAAGAGCTTCTTCCAATGAAAAAACAACAGGAGGTGGTAAAGTCGCTTTATCATCCGTACCTGAAGCACGTACGTTGGACATCTTTTTAGTTTTGGTTACATTGATAACCAAATCACCTTCTTTGGTGCTTTCACCAACTACTTGTCCGGCATAAACATCTTCTCCCGGGAAAATAAAGAAACGACCACGATCTTTCAATTTATCCATACCGTAAGATACAGATGTTCCTGTCTCAATAGCAATCATGGAACCGTTTTCACGTTTATCGATATCGCCTTTATAGGGTTGATATTCTTTAAAACGATGGGCAACAACAGCTTCACCAGCTGAGAGCGTCATCAACACACCACGCAATCCAATGATTCCACGGGAAGGCATAATGAAGTCCATATGAACACGTTCATTCTTATTTTCCATCATGGTGAGTTCACCCTTACGACGGGTAACTGCGTCAATCATTTTACTTGCAGACTCTTCGGGGCAATTGATGGTGATTTCTTCGATTGGCTCGCATCTTTTACCGTCAATTTCCTTGAAGATTACACGTGGTTGACCTACCTGTAGCTCATAACCTTCGCGACGCATTGTTTCGATCAGCACTGACAAGTGGAGTACACCACGGCCAAATACGGTCCAAACGTCCGAATCCATACTTTTTTCGACACGCAAAGCTAAGTTCTTATCCAGTTCTTTCATCAAACGGTCATGGATATGACGAGAAGTCACAAATTTACCGTCTTTACCGAAGAAAGGTGAATTATTGATGGTGAAGACCATGCTCATGGTGGGTTCATCGATGGCAATAGGCTTCAAAGCTTCCGGTTCTAAAAGATCGGCTATGGTGTCACCAATTTCAAAACCTTCAATACCTACAATTGCGCAAATATCTCCCGAACTCATTTCAGTTGAGCGCTTGCGTCCAAAACCGACAAATTCATGCAGTTCTTTGATACGACTTTTTATAATCTGTCCATCACGTTTTACCAAACTGACGTCCATATTTTCTTTCAGAGTACCACGATGAATACGACCAACAGCAATACGACCAACATAAGCTGAATAATCCAAAGAGGTGATCAGCATTTGAGGGGTTCCTTCCAATTGAGTTGGAGCAGGAATATTTGATATCACTAAATCCAGTAAATAGGTGATGTCATCCGTTTCATTCCGCCAGTCATCAGACATCCATCCTTTTTTGGCTGAACCGTAACAGGTAGGGAAGTCAAGCTGATATTCCGTTGCATTCAGGCTGAACATCAAATCGAATACCGCTTCCTGAACTTCTTCGGGGCGACAATTGGGTTTATCCACCTTATTAATACAAACAATTGGCTTCAATCCGATTTCGAGTGCTTTCTGCAAAACGAAACGGGTTTGTGGCATAGGTCCCTCAAAAGCATCAACGAGTAAGATTACCCCATCAGCCATATTGAGAACACGTTCCACCTCTCCACCAAAGTCCGCGTGACCCGGAGTATCGATGATATTGATCTTTGTACCTTTATAGTTAATGGATACATTTTTCGAAAGAATGGTGATTCCTCTTTCGCGTTCAAGCTCGTTATTGTCGAGAATTAATTCCCCGACAGCTTCGTTACTTCTGAACAATTGACCGGCGAGCAGCATCTTGTCAACAAGAGTTGTTTTTCCGTGGTCTACGTGTGCGATAATTGCGATGTTTCTAATGTCTTGCATCCTATTGTTTTAGCTCTTTTTTACCTATTAAACCTTATTGGGCACAAAAGTAGCTTTTTTTTTGCAGAAAATCATTGTTTATATAAAAGTATTGTCTACTTTTGTGGCCTTATTTGATTCAATTCACAATAATAAATCAATTTTTATGTATTTAACCCCAGAGAAAAAGCAGGAAATCTTCGGTCAATACGGAAAGTCTAACACTGACACTGGTTCTCCCGAGTCCCAGGTAGCATTGTTTTCCTATCGTATTAACCATTTGACTGGACACCTCAAGTCAAATCACAAAGATCATAGCACAGAGCATGCCCTCAGAATCATTATTGGTAAGCGTCGTCGTTTGCTCGACTACCTAAAAGCCAAGGATATTGAAAAATATCGTTCTTTGATCAAAGAATTGGGCATCAGACGTTAAAATCCTGATTAACGCAAAAAAAGCCGTTCTCGAAAGAGAAACGGCTTTTTTTTATATCTTTGACCGGACTTTTTTAAGGAATCTAGTCTGAAAGTATATAGTGGATTTTTTATTTATTGAAACTTAACCTAAATCATAGCCATGAGTTTAGAAATTAGAGAGGTAAAGACAGCCAAAGAGCTAAAAGCATTTATTAAATTTTCCTTGAAGCTTTATAAAGATAATCCCTATTACGTACCCTGCCTTACGTACGATGAAACTAACACTTTCAATCCCAAAAAGAATCCCGCTTTGGATTTTTGTGACACCATTAAGTTTGTAGCCATTCGTGACGGTGAAATCGTAGGGCGTATTGCCGGAATCATCAATTACGACACCAACAGGTGGTGGAAGCAGGATCATGCTCGTTTTGGCTGGTTTGATGTCATCGACGATCAGGAAGTAACAAAAGCTTTACTGGATGCCGTCAGAGCCTGGGCCGATAAACGTGGAATGACTGCATTGAAAGGTCCTTTGGGTTTTACAGACTTGGATCACGAAGGTATGTTGGTGGAAGGTTTTGACGAAATGGGCACTTTTGCGACCATCTATAATCACGACTATTATCCCAGACACATGGAAAACCTGGGCTACTCTAAGGACGTAGACTGGAAAGAATACCAGATAACCATGCCCGATCAGATTCCTGACCGATATACCAGAATGGCGGCCATCGTTTCCCAAAAATACGACCTCCGGGTAGTAAAATTCAAGACAGCCAGCGCATTGGTTAAAAAATACGGAGAAAAAATATTTCAACTCTGGAACGATACGTACAATGTATTGTATGGATTTGCTCCATTATCGGATAAACAAGTACACTACTACATCAAGATGTACCTCTCCTTTGTACGTTCCGACTTAGTCAGTATCATTGTTGACAAGGAAGATAACGTCGTAGGTATGGGTATCGCTATTCCATCACTCAGCAAAGCGTTCCAAAAGACAAAAGGCAACATTTTCCCCTTCGGTTTTATTCATCTGCTCAAGGCTCTTCGTAAAAATGACATCGTCGACTTATACCTGATGGGCATTCACCCGGATTATCAGGGCAAAGGCCTGAACTCCATGATTTTCGCAGATCTGGTACCCATCTTCATCAAGAACGGTTATAAGCTGGCAGAAACCAACCCCGAACTGGAAGAAAACGGACGCATTCAACAGCTATGGGCTGATTTCAACCCCCGTCACCACCGCAGACGCAGAGTCTACATCAAAGAGTTTTAAAACGATACAATAAATCCATGCGTTTTTAAAATTCAGACAGAAAGAAAAAGAATTCTTTCAAAATTTGGTTCTATCTTTTTAGGCAGATTCTTAGTACATTTGCAAAAAAGGTTCCTGAAAATATTTGTTTTAAACGCTATGGAAGAACTAATCGCAACACAACCAATCATCGGAAGTTACGAAGACGAAAACATTATAACCCTTGAATGGCAGGAGCATATCCGCCGCCGTCCGGGTATGTATATCGGCAAGCTCGGAGATGGAAGTTCTCCGGATGACGGTATTTATGTACTGCTGAAAGAGGTTCTGGATAACAGCATTGATGAATTTATGATGGGTAATGGCAAGACCATTGAAGTCGTCATAAAGGAAGGCTTGGTATCCGTACGGGATCATGGCCGGGGAATTCCCCTGGGTAAAGTCGTGGACGTTTCTTCCAAGATGAACACCGGTGCCAAATACGATTCCAAGGCATTCAAGAAATCCGTCGGTCTGAACGGTGTCGGTATCAAGGCTGTCAATGCACTTTCATCCATATTCCACATTCAGAGTTTCCGGGACGGTGAAACGAAGGAAGTAGCCTATTGCAGAGGCGTCATTACAGAGGAATCCCACAAAAAGGAAACCAGGGAATCGAACGGTACACTCACAGAATTCGTTCCCGATCCCACCATCTTTTCAAGCTATGTTTACCAGGACGGGTACATTGAGACGCTGCTAAAAAACTATGTTTTCCTGAATTCCGGACTAGCCATTTATTACAATGGAAAGAAGTTTCAATCCAAAAATGGGTTGGTTGACCTGCTCAACGAAAACATCACATCCGAACCCCTCTACCCCATCATCCATCTGCAAGGGGAAGATATTGAAATCGCCCTGACTCATGGAAATCAATATGGAGAAGAGTACTATTCCTTTGTAAACGGACAGCACACCACACAGGGTGGAACACATCAATCCGCCTTTCGTGAAGCGCTATCCCGCACCATCAAGGAATTCTACACTAAAAACCACGATTACTCGGATATCCGCATGGGTATCATCGCAGCAGTGAGCATAAAAGTGGAAGAACCGATCTTTGAGTCACAGACCAAAACCAAGCTGGGATCCAAAGATATGGGTCCGGATGGGCCTTCAGTATCCAAATTTATTGGCGATTTCCTAAAAAAGGAACTGGACAACTACCTTCACAAGAATGGAGAAGTGGCGGATGCCATGTTCCGGAAAATTACTGAGTCGGAAAAAGAACGCAAAGCAATTGCCGGTGTCACAAAGCTCGCCAGAGAACGTGCCAAGAAATCAAACCTGCACAACAAAAAATTGCGGGACTGTCGGTTCCATTTTAACGACACCAAAGGTGAAATGCTGGAAGAAACCAGCATCTTTATCACCGAGGGTGATTCTGCGAGTGGATCCATCACCAAAAGTCGTGACGTAAACTATCAGGCCGTATTCAGCTTGAGGGGAAAACCCCTGAATTCCTTTGGTATGACCAAAAAGGTTGTCTATGAGAATGAAGAGTTCAACCTTTTGCAAGCAGCCCTGAACATCGAAGATGGTCTGGACGATTTGAGATATGGCAAAATCATTGTTTCAACCGATGCCGATGTCGACGGTATGCATATCCGCCTGTTACTGATGACCTTTTTCCTGCAGTTCTTCCCTGAACTTATCAAGAAAGGACATGTTTATATACTTCAAACTCCCTTGTTCAGAGTCAGAAATAAGAAGGATACACGCTACTGTTATACAGAAGAAGAACGCATTCAGGCCCTTGATGCACTGGGGCCAAATCCGGAAATAACCCGATTCAAAGGGTTGGGAGAAATATCGCCGGACGAATTCAAACACTTCATAGGTAAGGATATACGCCTCGACCGTGTCACTCTTCGAAAAGAAGACGTGGTAAAAGGCTTGCTTGAATTTTATATGGGTAAAAATACCTCCGAACGTCAGAACTTTATTATTGACAACCTGGTTGTTGACGAAGAGGAACTATAATGAAACGCTTATGAGAACAGCCATTTTCCCGGGCACTTTTGATCCATTTACATTAGGTCACGCCTCCATTGTAAGAAGGGGCCTGCGTCTATTTGACCGGATCATCATTGCCATCGGTAACAACAATGATAAAAAGACGCTCTTTACAGTAGAAGAACGCCTGGAGCACATCCATCTCTGTTTTAAAAATGAACCACGCATTGTGATTTGCTCCTACGAGGGGATGACAGTGGATCTGGCCAGAAAGGAAAACGCAGGTTTCATCATACGTGGCGTCCGTTCATTGGGTGATTTTGAATATGAACGTTTACTATCAGATGTCAATCAGAAAATTTCAGAGATCGATACCGTTGTTTTGTTCACAGAACCTGAATTCTCAAGTATTCAATCAAATGTAGTCAGAGAACTGCTAAAGCACAATCAGGATATCACTGATTTTGTACCTGTAGCGATCAAAGAACTATTGAAAAAAAAATAAAATGAAAAAATTTATCCTTTGTCTCACTTGGATATTACTCCTTTCGACAAGTCTTTTTGCACAATATTCAAATTCGAAGGCAGACCAGAAAATGGGCATCGCCATGTATGCCATTAAAAACCTCTATGTCGACGATATTGATGCCGATAAATTGGTTGAGGATGGGTTGAGAGCCATGATCAAGGAGCTGGATCCCCACTCGGCTTACATGACGATAGACGAAGTGAAGGAAATGAACGAACCTCTTCAGGGTGGTTTCGACGGGATTGGCATTTCATTCAACATGCTAAAAGATACCCTTTTCGTTATTGAGGTCATCTCAGGAGGCCCCTCCCAGAAAGTGGGACTTTTACCAGGAGACCGCATCATCCTTGTCGACGGTGTGCCCATTTCAGGTGTCAAGATGTCCAATATTGAGGTCATGAAACACTTAAAAGGACCCAAAGGAACCACTGTTAAAGTTTCCATCAAACGTCGCGGTCTTGAAAACCTGAAGGAATTTAACATTGTGAGGGATAAAATTCCCATTTACAGTCTGGACGCCGCCTTTATGGTCAGCAAAACAACCGGATACATCAAATTGAACCGTTTTGGTGCCACTACAGCGGATGAGTTCAGAGAAGCCTTCAGCAACCTGAAAAAGCTGGGTATGACCGAATTGGTCCTGGATTTGCAATCCAACGGTGGAGGATTCATGAATGCCGCGGTTGACCTGGCCGATGAGTTCCTTTCTGAAGGTAAATGCATCGTTTATACCAAAGGCCTTCATAGCCCACGCATGCAAAACGACGCGACTTCAAAAGGCGGTTTTGAAAGTGGCAAATTGGTTGTTTTAATAGATGAGTATTCCGCTTCTGCCAGTGAAATCCTGGCAGGTGCCATACAGGACTGGGACAGGGGGCTGATTATCGGCCGCAGGAGTTTTGGAAAAGGACTGGTGCAACGCCCCATTCCACTTCCGGACGAGTCCATGCTTAAGCTGACCATTGCGCGTTATTTCACCCCCTCCGGCCGCTTTATCCAGAAACCGTACGAGGATGCAGACAACTACAGCAAAGATCTGATAGACAGGTACAACAGAGGTGAGATGAGCAATTCAGACAGCATTCATTTTCCGGATTCACTCCGAACCAACACCCTGGTCAACAAAAGAACCATCTATGGTGGCGGTGGAATCATGCCCGATGTCTTCGTGCCCCTTGACACGACGCGTTTTACAGACTTACACAGATCCTTGGCCGCCTCAGGCATCATGAATCGTTTCACCATACAATATGTGGACAATAACCGGGCTAAGCTGAAAAAACAATACCCCACTATTGAGCAGTTCATTGAAAAATTCAACGTGGACGATTCCATGATCAACGAAATGATCACGCAATCAGAAAAAGAGCTACTCAGTGAGAAAGATAAAAGTTCAGACAAGTCACTTCGTATTATGGAACTGAAAGCCGTAGAGCCAAAAATGGACCAGGGCATTGAAAAAATAAACATAAAAGATTCCTTGATCAATGAAATGATCACAAAAGCAAAGGCTGAAAAAGAAAAAGCCAGCAAAGATGCCAAAAACGCTGACAGAACATTGCTTAAACTACAGCTTAAAGCCTATATGGCCAGAGATCTGGGTAAAAGTGCAGATTATTATAAAGTCATGATTACAGAAAACGAATCTTTGAATGAGGCCTTACGCATTCTCAACAAAAAGAAGGCCTACGAAGAAATTTTAAACAGAAATAAATAAAAAAAAGATTGATATGAGCGTTGTAGACAAAATCCTTCAAACCAAATCCACTGCTTTTTCATTCGAGTTGTTGCCTCCTTTGAAGGGAAACTCTATAGATAGTGTTTACAAAACAATAGATACCCTTCGTGAATTTGATCCAAAATACATCAATATTACAACACACCGGAGTGAAATGGTTTACCGTGAACTCCCCAACGGACTTTTTGAACGTGTGGCAGAACGCCATCGTCCTGGTACAGTGGCCATTTCCGCTGCCATCCAAAACAAGTATAAGATCCCGGTTGTACCACATGTCCTTTGCAGTGGCTTTACCGAAAGTGAAACGGAATATGTTTTGATGGATCTTCAGTTCCTGGGTATTGAGGATATCCTGTTATTGCGTGGAGATAAGGCTAAGCACGATAAGGCTTTTATTCCGACTGGGCACCACCATGCCACCGATTTACAAAAACAGGTGAATGCTTTCAACCAGGGTTATTTTCTGGATGGAACCAAAATGAAGAAACAGGACGCACCTTTCTCATACGGTATGGCATGTTATCCGGAGAAACACGAAGAAGCCCCCAATCTGGAAACTGACATCTTCTGGGCTAAACAAAAAGTGGATGCAGGTGCCTCCTACCTGGTCACCCAGATGTTTTTTGACAACCAGAAATACTTTGACTTTGTGGATCTTTGCCGGAAAGAGGGTATTAATGTACCCATCATACCGGGAATCAAACCCGTCACCTTTATGAGTCAGCTCACAGCTTTACCAAAAATCTTCCACGTCGATATGCCGGAAGCTTTTGCCAAGGAACTGGGGAAATGCCAGACGGATGCTGAAGCAGTTGAGGTCGGAGTAGAATGGTGCGCTTTGCAAGCCAAAGGTCTTAAGGAATATGGCGTACCAAGCATACATTTCTACTCAATGATGGCTACACAGAGTGTTAGAAGAGTTGCAGAACAAGTTTACTAACCGACAACCCTTCAGATCCTTGAACCGTCCTTTTACGGGAAGAACTTCTTTAATACTCTATTGAATCAAATATCCGGAAGAGTTCTTCCACGGTTTCAGCCCGAAGCATGGCTATCCGGGTTTCGCGGAAGTTGGGGATACCTTTGAATAGTGGGGTGGCAGCCAGGTGGCGGCGAATATGTATGATACCTCTGCGTTCATCCAATCTTCGTACACTTTGATTGACTTGTTGTTTAAGGATATCCAGCTTCCATTGAAACGAATAAGGCACAATTGCATCATTCGGTAAGCTATTCGCGAACGAATCCTCGATATGCTGTCCATGATTCATGAAGTGCTTGATCTCTTCAAATATCCATGGGTGACCAATGCTTGCACGTCCTATCATAACGGCATCCACACCTGTTTCATCAAAACGTTTGCGACATGATTCCGGCGATGTAATATCCCCGTTCCCTATTATTGGGATATGCATTCGATGGTTGTTCTTGATATCACCGATCAAAGTCCAATCAGCTTCCCCGGTATACATTTGAGCGCGAGTTCTTCCATGTACAGCCAACGCTGCGATGCCGCAATCCTGAAGAGATTCAGCCAGATCCACGATGATTTTGGAACTGTCATCCCATCCAAGTCGGGTTTTTACCGTCACTGGTATCTTGACAGCATCCACTACCCTACGGGTTATTTCCAACATCTTGGGAATATCACGTAGCATGCCTGCTCCAGCTCCCTTTCCAGCGACTTTCTTGACCGGGCATCCAAAATTGATATCCAGCACATTCGGATTCGCGGCTTCGCAAATCTGGGCTGCCTCAGCCATGGCATCGGGAAAACGTCCATATATTTGTATGGCAACAGGGCGCTCATCATCGCTGATATGCAGTTTCTGCTGCGTTTTATTGACATTACGAATCAGGGCATCCGAAGATACAAATTCTGTATAGACCATATCGGCTCCAAAACGCTTGCACATCAAGCGAAAAGAAGGGTCTGTCACATCTTCCATTGGTGCGAGCAGCAATGGATTTTTTCCTAAATCAAGATTTCCAATCTTCATATATATACTTTCATCGTTCCGGAAACAACACTTTTTTTAGCCGGAAATTTCCGCAAAAGTATTGATTTTAAATCAATCGGACATCCTTTGGTCGGAGAATTCGTTCATTTATTGTACTTTTGTGGTCAATAAAACAAACTATAAAATGTTACTAAACACAGATATTCAACGCAAGGATTTTGAGATCATGGCCCCCGCCGGCTCCTACGAATCATTGGCTGCGGCTCTACAAGCTGGAGCCGATTCCATCTATTTCGGGATTGAAAACCTGAATATGCGTTCGAAGTCTTCCAATAATTTTACGATTGAAGATCTGAAATCCATTGCGGCAACCTGTAAAGAGCACGGCATTCAGAGTTATCTTACAGTGAACACTGTCCTGTACGACAACGACCTGAACCTGATGCGGAAGATTGTGGAAGCTGCCAAAGAAGCAGAAATCACTGCCATTATCGCTGGAGACGTAGCCGTCATGTCCTATGCCAGACAAATAGGTGTGGAAGTACATCTTTCAACCCAATTGAACATCGCCAATGTGGAAGCTCTGCGATTCTATGCACAGTTCGCCGATGTTGTAGTTCTTGCCCGGGAGCTGAACCTGGATCAGGTAGCAGAGATTCACAAACAAATCATAGAACAGGACATTCGTGGACCCAAAGGCAAACTGGTACGTATCGAGATGTTTAGTCACGGTGCCTTGTGCATGGCTGTTTCTGGAAAATGCTACCTCAGCCTTCATGAATACAACCTCTCAGCAAACAGAGGTGCATGCGTTCAGATTTGCAGACGTGGTTATACCGTCAAGGACAAGGAAACGGATGTCGAACTCGAAATTGACAACCAGTACATTCTTTCTCCCAAAGATTTGAAGACCATACACTTCATGAATAAAATGATGGATGCAGGAGTCCGTGTATTTAAGATTGAGGGACGCGCCAGAGGTGCGGAATACGTGAAGACTGTCGTTAATTGTTACCGGGAAGCCATCGAATCCCAGCTCAACAACACCTTTACCGAAGAAAAAATCAAGAATTGGGACGAGAGGCTGGCCACTGTCTTTAACCGTGGATTTTGGGATGGCTATTACCTTGGACAACGCCTTGGTGAATGGACACACAAATACGGCTCATCAGCTACTAAACGAAAAATACTGATTGGAAAAGGCATCAAATACTATTCCAAATTGGAGGTCGCTGAATTCCTGATTGAAAGCCAGGACTTGAAAGTCGGCGACGAATACCTGATCACCGGTCCTACCACAGGGGCCATTGAAGGCATCGTGGAAGAAATCCGGCTGGATCTCAAACCCATTCAGAGAGCTGTCAAGGGTGACCACATTTCCATTCCAATCAAAGAAAAGATCCGTCCCTCCGATAAACTCTACAAACTTGTTGAAGCCGAAAAGACTTTGATGTAGATGGGAAGATGGAATAAAAATCAATTAATGTTTATTTATTATTTCTTTTGTATTAATTATTATCGTATCTTTGTCCAAACAGAAGTCAATTAATATGGAACTATATTCACTGCCATTTAAAGTACGCGATTACGAATGTGATCTTCAGGGAATTGTCAATAATGCCAATTATCAGCATTATCTGGAACACGCTCGCCACGAATATATCAAGACAATGGGGTTGGATTTTTCGGAATTACATGCCCAAGGGGTCGATTTCGTGGTTGCGCGCATCGAAATGGCATTTAAAACTCCTCTGAAAAGCGGGGATGAATTTACAGTGACCGTATCCATTAAAAAAGAGGGCATTCGCTGGGTTTTCCTACAGGATATCCTGCGTTTCCCAGACCAAAAATTAGTGGTTCGTGGCAAAGTGGACGCTGTTGCCATTGTGAATGGCAAACTAAGCCACTACAAACCCTTTGACGATACTTTCTGTCAAAAGGGAGAGTAGGGAGATGGACTCAATCTTCTACCATGTGGCACTTTCGCTCATTCCCGGTCTGAATCCAGCTGCGGCAAGACTTCTCCTGGACTATTTCGGATCTTCTGAGGCGGTTTTTAAGAAAGAGAATCTGGATCAGGTAGAAGACTTGAATCCAAAAATCCGGGAAAGCATTCTTCAGGGTACAGCTTTGAAAATGGCCGAAGAAGAATTGAGAATCATTGAAAAAAACCAGATTCAGGTACGATTTGTCAATGATGCCGGGTATCCTTCCCGTCTAAGATCCTGTCCGGATGCACCAATTGTATTGTACAGCAGGGGATTCAGCAATCTGAATGCAGCAAAAATGGTCTCCATCGTTGGCACCAGACAAGCAACAGCCTATGGTCGGAATCTGACAGAACAACTGATTCAGGATTTTGCGCAAGCATTTCCGGAAATGGTAATTATCAGCGGCCTGGCTTACGGTATCGATGTTTGCGCACACAAGGCGGCATTCACAAACAAGCTCAATACAGTCGCTGTGCTGGCTCACGGTCTACAGGAAGTCTATCCGGCCATGCACCGGGATATCGCGTCAAAATTGCTCTCAGATGGCTCTTTAATCACAGAATTACCCTGGGGTACGCCATCGGAACCCTTTCGTTTTGTACAGCGCAACAGAATTGTAGCCGGAATGTGCGATGCATGCATCGTGGTCGAATCGGCCAATAAGGGCGGGTCGCTCATTACCGCAAGGATGGCGGCTGATTATAGCAGAGAAGTTTTTGCCTATCCCGGTCGTAAATGTGACGAGCGTTCCAGAGGTTGCAACCTACTAATCAAAAAGCAAATAGCCGGATTGATTGAATCTGCAGAAGATGTCTTTCATGAAATGAACTGGGATCTGCCTTCCGGTAAAAAGGGAAAACAAACCAATCTTTTTCCAGAACTCCAGGCCGGTGAGGAGAAAATATATGCTTATATGAAAGCCGGTGAAACCTACACATGCAACGAATTGGCAATTGAGACGGACACCAAAATCGGTGAAACTCTTTCACTTCTGATGCAAATGGAAATGAGCGGCATACTGGAATCACTTCCAGGAGGAGCCTATATCAGAAAATAATTCAGTTTTCTAATAAAGCGTTTTAAATTGATACCCCTCCTTGAGTAAAAACTCAATAGCTTTAGGCATGGCATATCGCATATTCTGTTCAGCCTTCAGGGAATCATGAAAAACGATGATTGAGCCGTTCCGTGCATATCTCTGAACGATCTTCAGCACTCTTTCTTTCGAAATATCCTTGTCATAATCTCTGGTTATGACATCCCATTGAATGATCTCATACTTTTCACGAAGCAGCTTGAGTTGTGATAGACGCATATCTCCATGAGGTGGGCGAAAGAGGGGACTATCTATGAGTTGAGCGGCTTTCCCGATGTTGGCCATGTACGCTTCGGTTTTGGTAAACAAGCCTCGAATGTGATTGTAGGTATGGTTGCCAGTCCGATGCCCGCGTCTCAAGACCTCCTGATAAACATCGGGATGCTTGAAGACATTCTCACCCACACAAAAGAAGGTTGCCTTCACTTGGTATTGGTCTAAAACATCCAATACCCAAGGGGTCACCTCGGGTATTGGTCCATCGTCAAAAGTGAGATAGATTATCTTTTCTTTGCTGTTCCTTCTCCACGTGACGCCTTTGCAGGCGGCACGCAAGAAAGAGGGTATTTGTTCAATTAACATTCATTCTTATTGATTAACCGGCATTCCGGTACTTCTGGTGTCTGATACCTGTTGGAAGAGGGAGGCATGTTTCTGAAAAGCCTCCATGTAAGGTACACCATTCTTTTTATCGTATTCATTCATAGAAATAGCAATCATCTGAAGCGTGTACAGATTCATTCGAACCAACTCAGAGGCACTGCGGTATTGTCTGGGTTTCAAGGCATATGCCCAATCCAAATATTCCAGACTGGTTTTTCCACATTGTTTAATCACAGCCAACGCTTTCTTGGGTTTACCGATCTTGTAATATAGATCTGCCATTTCTGCATTCGTATAATTGGAGGGTACATTTGACATGGGAATCACTTTCATACAATAGTCAAGCACCTTTTCAACCTTGTCCATCTGACCTTCGCTGTAAAGCGCCTTGGCCAGGAAACCAAACATGGCACGGTGGGTACGGCACATTCTCAGATTGTTTTCATCGAGGTACAAACTCGGATCCTGAATGTTTCCCCAGCGGAATTTATTCATCATCAGATCGTACATCTTCTCTGTATTGATTGTTGCTTCACCATCCACACTCTTAATGGGTGAAACTTTATAGGCCAGGCCCTCTTGCAGGAAGGAACTCTTCAGTCCAAGGAATTGGGATTCCTCAACAGTCACAGCATAACAAATTGGACGTTTCCATTTGTTTTCCTGCAACATTTCAAGAATCATCAGTTCTTGTTTACCCAGGTACGTTTTATCACCCAGGTTAATGGTCAGTTGTGGAACGATCTTGTCAGCATATTTAGGATCCAGATACTTATTGGCCATCACTTCAGAAGCATCAATATCCATATAAATCTTATTGGATGGGATGAAGTCCACTCTTTCATCGTAGCCTTGAATGTGCTTGTAGCGTTCATCATCCGATTCGATGAATTTCATGGCCATATCCAGACTGATGGAGTCGTCCGTTAACTTGATTATTCGTCCGATATCCCGCTTTCCGTTTGAATACATATCCGGAGTCCACTTGATGGGTAATGCTTCAGAAGTATAATAAGGTCTGCGCATTTGACTTATATACCAGTCGGTCTGGAAGTAGCTCAGGTTACAGACACGTACATCCTGACGGACGCCTTCGACTTCCTGAATATACCATAGGGGGAACGTATCGTTGTCTCCATTGGTAAACAATATCGCATCCTTATCGCAGGACATCAGATAATTGTAGGCAAAATCGCGACTGGTGTAGCGGTCTGATCGATCGTGATCATCCCAGTTTTCTGTAGCCATCAATGTAGGAACAAAGAGACAAAGTACACTGGCTGCAATGGCTGCAGGCGTTTCAGGTAAAACTTTTCGGAATGCCCTGACCAGCATAGGTACCCCCAGTCCAATCCAGATTGCAAAGGCGTAAAACGAGCCTGCATAGGCGTAATCTCGTTCACGTGGTTGCATCGGTGTTTGGTTGAGGTACAACACAATGGCCAGACCCGTCATGAAAAAGAGAAAGAAAGTCACCCAGAACCCCTGAACACCTTTATCTCCTCTGGACATCTGGAAAAAGATACCCAACAAACCCAGTATCAACGGAAGCATAAAATACTTGTTGTGGGCTTTATTGTTTTCCATTTCAGAAGGTAAATTCGACTGATCACCAACCATCAACTCGTCAATAAAATTGATACCGGTAATCCAGTTGCCGTTTTCAATCTCACCACTACCCTGAATATCGTTCTGACGACCGGAGAAGTTCCACATGAAATAGCGCCAGTACATGAAGTTCACCTGATAATTTATGAAATAGGTCAGATTTTCTACCATGGTGGGTTGCTGTACAATCTGTGGTTGACCGCAGTGGTCTAAAGTAACAGTTCTACCCTTAAAATTGGACCACATCTTATAGCCCTGTACATGGGAAGGAACTTTGCTATACATTCTGGGAAAGAACATGTTGCATTCATCGACCATCGCAGGACGTTCGCTGTAACCGGAAATCATATATGAATCCTTTTCATCGGGTGTTTGCTTGGCCTTCTTATTCCAGATCGGACCTTTTTTCTTGTAAACAGGCACACAGTTGTTTCCTTGTGCTTCCCAGTTTATTTCTGAAGCAAACGTTTCCCCATAAATGAGTGGTGTTTCTCCATATTGTTCACGATTCAGATAACTTTCCAGTGAAAACATATTGTCGGGAGAGTTCTGGTCCATTGGAGGCTGAGCGTTGGAACGAATGACAGTCACACCATAACTGGAATAACCGATCAACATGACCATCAGCGAAAGAAGTACGGTATTCATCATGTGCGGATTGATGCCTTTCCAAAGGAATGTGATGGCAATGACAGCTCCACAAAGTACAACCCACATAATGGGGCTACTTCCGATGAATGGTATTCCGATCAGGATAATGTTGGTGCAGAATGCAATTTTCATACGCATGCTGCTCTTACCGCTGAAAGTCTCGTACAGACCCCATGCAATAACAGCGATCATGACAACTAAATAAACAACCGCGCCTGTATTGAAAGAGAAACCCAATTTATTGACAAACAACAAATCAAACCATCCGGCCATGTTTACAAAACCAGGAACAATGCCATAAAGAACGATGGCCACTATAGCGGCAGAACTGACCAAAGCCAGTAATGAACCTTTAACGGTCACACTGGATGTTTTCTTGAAATAGTAAATGAGTACGAGCGCAGGAATACAAAGCAAATTCAAAAGGTGGACTCCGATGGAAAGACCCATCAGGTATGCGATGAAAATAATCCAGCGTTCTGAATAGGGTTCATCAGCAACATCTTCCCATTTCAGCATCGCCCAGAATACGACGGCAGTGAAAAGCGATGAAAAAGCATACACTTCACCTTCAACTGCTGAGAACCAGAAGGTATCAGAGAATGCATAAGCCAATGCGCCAACAAAACCAGAACCAATAATCGTTATAATTTCAGCGGTTGTTAAGTTCTTTTCATCCTTTACAACGACCTTGCGTGCCAAATGCGTGATGGTCCAGAACAGAAACAGGATGGTCAAGGCACTGAATAAAGCAGACATGGTATTGATCATTTTTGCAACCATAGTGGGCTCAGATGCAAAATTGGCAAAGAATCGACCGATCAGCATAAAGAAAGGTGCTCCGGGTGGGTGTCCTACATCAAGTTTAAAGGCTGTAGCAATGAACTCACCGCAATCCCAGAAGCTGGTGGTCGGCTCAATCGTTAACAAATACGTCACTGCGGCTATGATAAAAGTAATCCAGCCAGACAGATTATTCGCGCGCTTGAAATTTTTCATACGAACTGATTTAATTTATTGGGTAGTTGTTTCATGCATCTGATTTTCAGAGATATGCAGAGATATGTTTGATGAATGTGTATTCGTTTAAGCCGCAAAGATAAAAAAAAGCGTTAAGAATATCCTTTATTAAAAAAGGAACACGACCTTTTTTGTCATATTATAAACATTTTTTAAATAATATACCTATTTTTGATGGTAAATATATTGTTTATTTAAAATACCATTTTATGAAGAAAACGGGACTTTTACTTCTATTTGCAACTGTCATTTCCTTGTCAGTTTCAGCGCAGAATCTTCAGCCTATGCCTATGGATTCGAGCATTCGATATGGGAAACTCAGTAACGGAATGACTTATTATATCAGACACAACGAGCAACCCAAAGAAAGGGCAGAGTTTTTTATCGCTCAGAATGTAGGTGCCATCCTGGAAGAAGATTCCCAGAATGGATTGGCACACTTTCTGGAGCATATGGCCTTTAATGGGACGAAAAATTATCCGGGCAAGAATCTGATCAATTATTTTGAAACAATTGGAGTCAAATTTGGTCAGAACATCAACGCCTATACCTCTCTGGATGAAACGGTCTACAACCTTTCAGAAGTACCCACCACAAAGGATGTCGTCATCGATTCCGCCTTGCTGGTACTTCACGACTGGTCCAGTTTTATCCTACTGGAAGATAAAGAGATAGACAAGGAACGCGGTGTCATCCGCGAAGAATGGAGACAAGGCCAGTCTGCCTGGCGCAGGCTCTGGACGGAATCCAACAAAGTGAGTATGGCTGGATCTCAATATGCAAAAAGGGATGTCATTGGTGACACTGCTGTCATCAACAATTTCACCTTTGAAACGCTCAAGAATTATTATAAGAAATGGTATCGGCCCGATCTTCAGGCTATCCTGGTGGTTGGAGACATTGATGTAGACCTGATAGAAGCTAAAATCAAAAAAATGTTTGCCGATATCCCTGCACCAGCAAATCCTGCAGAACGCATCTTTTACCAGGTGCCGGACAATGATGAGCCCATCGTAGGCGTATTCACCGACCCTGAAATGGAAGTGACACAAGTCAGTTTGTATTTTAAGGTCAATACACTTCCCGATGTAGCAAGACTTTCCACTCAAGGTTATAGCATCAACACAATCAAGGGCCTTATAAACAGCATGATAAACAACAGGCTAAGTGAAATAAAACAAGAGCCGGAATCTCCGTTTACAAACATCGGTTCGGCCCTTACCGACCTGGTCAGGACCAAGGATGTCTTTGCCTTTTATTGCAATCCGGTAGCTGGCAAGGAAAAAGCAGCCAGAGACCGCATGTTGAAAGAAGCTGAGTCCATCAGACGTTACGGATTCACAGCTTCAGAATTGTCACGTGCCAAAACAGATATGTTGAGTGGGTATGAGAAATCGTACAACGAACGTAATCAACAGAAAAACAACCGTCTGGTTCGTGAATATGCGCGAAATTTCTTATCCGCCGAACCAATTCCAGGTATGGCCTGGGAATATAATTTCGTCAAGACCAACCTTCCTGCGCTCACCATTGACATGGTCAACAACCTGGCTCAAAGCTGCATCACAGAAAAAAACATCATCTACATGATCCAGGGACCAAAGAAAGAGGGATTGGTCTATCCCAGCAATGAAGAGTTGAAACAAGAACTCACCGCTGCCCGAAAATCAGAATTTAAGCCCTATCAGGACAATGTATCTACAGAACCTTTGATTTCTGCAAAACTAAAACCCGGAAAGGTTAAAAAGGTCCAGGTAAATGAAATACTGGGTTCTACAGAGTGGATAATTTCAAACGGAATAAAAGTCTTGTTTAAACAGACTAAATTCAAGGAAGATGAAATCAGGATGTCTGCATGGAGTGACGGTGGTAACAGCCTTTTACCACAAGAAGACCTGACCTCTGCCATGTATACAACACACGTCATTAGTCAAAGCGGACTTGGAAAGTTCAATCTGGCCGAACTCAGCAAAAAACTGACCGGAAAGATTGCATCAGTCAACCCAACTCTTGGCGGTTACGATGAAGGTTTCAATGGCTATTCTTCTGTAAAAGACCTCGAAACCATGCTCCAGCTCACACATCTGTATTTTACAGATACGCGCCAGGATGAGAACGCCTATCAGTATGTCATGAAATCATTGAGGACCGCTAAGGAGAACGAAGCTCTAAATCCCGAAAATGCTTATTCAGATTCCATAACAACCATTCTTTACGCACACCATCCGAGAATGGTGCTATCGAATCTGGAAAACCTGAATAAAGTAAATTACGCAACCATTCAGCGTATTTACAAAGAACGCTTTGCCAATCCTGCAGACTTCACTTTTGAGTTCGTAGGCAATATCGATGAAAACACTTTTAAACCTCTGGTTGAAAAGTACCTGGGTAGTCTCCAGACCGGAAAATCCAAAGAAGCCTGGAAAGACAACAACATACGTGTTCAGAACGGAACACTATACAGAGAAATTGAGAAGCCGCTCAAAGTCAGCAAGACGACCAATTTTGTGCGATACAACATGGATCTGCCATACAACATGGAAAACCGCGTCATCATGAGTGCTATCGGTAGCCTGCTCAGTCTCCGGTATACGGCCACTATCCGTGAAGAGGAAGGAGGCTCCTATGGCGTTTCGTCCTATGGCTATATATCCAAAAAGCCCATTGAAGAGGCTGGATTGTCCATCTACTTTGATACGGACCCAAAGATCTACAAGCGTATGCTGGAAATCATCCATGCTGAAATCAAGTCCCTGGCAGACAATGGCCCCAAGGCTGATGACCTGAACAAGGTCAAGCTCAATATGATGAAGCAATACAGCGAAGACCTGACAGAAAACAGTTTTTGGATGAATTCCATATCCTCCTTTTACCGGGATGGCCTGAATTATGTCACCGACTACAAGAAATCGGTTGAATCACTTGATTCAGCCAGCATTAGCTCTGTCGTCAAAGCCTTACTGAAACAAAACAATGTCATTCAGATCTTGCTGATGCCGGAAAATAAGTAAGTTCCTTAAATTTAAAAACCCCTGATCAAAGCTCGAATCGATTGGTTTTAGCACTTGGTCAGGGTTTTTTTATGTCCCAATCTGAACCACAGTATTCTGATTCCACATTTTTTGTAACTTTGCAACCTCGAAAAGTAGGTTAACAATAATAAATATCAGAATCGTATCGCATAATGGGATTGGAACAAGGACTTTTTCACCGTACAGAATTATTGTATGGTCAGGAAAAAATGGTACAGATAGCTACTGCTAAAGTCATTATTTTTGGTATCGGGGGGGTTGGAAGTTGGTGCGCTGAGAGCTTAATCCGAAGCGGAATTCGTAACCTCACCATCGTAGATTCAGACCGGATTTGCATCACAAACGTCAATCGCCAGCTGCACGCGACGACTCTGACTGTTGGGGAAGTTAAAACCGAAGCGTTAAAAAAACGCTTGCTTGAAATTAACCCCAATGCCGAAATCACTGCCATCCAAAAAATTTACAACGCAGAAAACAGTGATTCTTTTAAACTGGAAGGGTATGATTACATCATCGACGCCATTGATAGCCTGAGATGTAAAATCGACTTGATTCGTGCAGCCACCCGGACTTCTGCCGTCTTTTTCTCATCCATGGGTGCAGCCCTGAAAATCGACCCGACAAAGATTCAGGTAGCCGAATTCTGGAAAGTAAAGGGCGATCCGCTTGGAGCCTGCATTCGTAAAGTCATTCGAAGGGGTGAGATGCCAGGTAAAAAGTTCTTGTGTGTCTACGGCGAGGAAGTACTTGAAAACAAAGGTGCCAATAAGTCGTGCGGTACCGAAAAATGCCTTTGCCCCAAAGACAAAGAGGCAGAAGGCGACCCCGAACTTGCCAACCACGAATGGTGCAGCCTCAAAGCCGCCATCAACGGTTCCGTTTCCCACATCACCGCCATTTTCGGCTTTACTTTGGCCGGCCTCGTCATGAATGACCTCTATCTAAAAGATTAAACAAGCAGGACTTTTAAAAAGGGAATAGGCTGTTCATCGTTCATGAACAGCCTATTCCCTTTCTTATCTTATGTCCCTACATCACCGCAGTATAAAATTTAAAAATGGAGATGCAATTCAAGGCGCAGTTTGATTTTCTCCCGCAGCGTACTTTTCGTACGTGAGGACAGAAAATCGAACTGCAACGCCGAAGTGCGCTCCAGTTTTAAATTTTACAAAGGGTTTTTGTTGGGATAGTCGATGGTGTAGTGAAGGCCCCGGCTCTCCTTCCGCTCCTGCGCCTGCTTAATCACCAAATACCCCGTATTGATAATATTCCTCAACTCACAAATCTCTTTTGACACGACCGATCTGGCAAAAAGCCTTTCCGTTTCCTTGTAAAGGATATCCAGTCTGTCCATCGCCCTTTTCAGACGTAAATTGGAGCGAACAATGCCCACATACGTACTCATGATCTGCTCAACCTCCTTTTTGCTTTGTGTGATCAAGACCATTTCCTCAGGAAGTCTGGTTCCTTCGTCATCCCAAAGCGGGATCCGAACTTCAAAGTCAAGCTTCTCAAAAATGGCAAGCGCATCTTTGGCAGCAGCGTCGGCATAAACGATGGCTTCAATCAGGGAATTGGAAGCCAGGCGGTTTGCACCGTGCAAACCAGTGCAGGAGCATTCCCCGGCAGCGTACAGCCTGTTTATGCTTGTTCTGGCATTCATATCAACCTGGATTCCTCCACAAAGGTAATGAGCTGCAGGTACAACAGGAATGAAATCCTTTGTGATGTCGAGACCCAGTGAAAGGCATTTCTCATAAATCATCGGATATTGATCCTTTGTCTTTACTGCGTCCTGATGGGTCACATCCAGATAGACAAAGTCGTCACCTCTGGACTTCATTTCCGTGTCAATGGCACGGGCTACAATATCTCTGGGAGCCAACGACAAACGTTTGTCGTATTTCTGCATGAACTCCTCACCGTCCTGAGTACGCAGGACAGCACCATATCCACGTAGTGCCTCCGTAATCAGGAAGGAAGGTCGGACACCGGGATTGTATAGGGAGGTAGGATGGAACTGGATGAATTCCATACCACTGACAAGTCCTTTTGCACGATAAACCATGGCGATACCATCTCCCGTTGCAATCAAAGGATTGGTGGTGGTTTGGTAAATATTACCAATTCCACCGGTGGCAATCAGCGTGGTTTTGGCCAAAAAAGTATGAATTTTACGAGTTTTCAGGTTGAGTACATAGGCACCATAACATTCCGTGTTTTCTGAATGTTTGGTCACTTTCTGACCCAAGTGGTGTTGAGTCAGGATTTCTATGGCAAAATGGTGATCAAAAATATGGATGTTGGGATGGTTTTTCACCCGGCGAATCAGACTTTTTTGAATTTCTGCACCTGTGGAATCTTTGTGGTGCAAAATGCGGAAATCGGAATGACCACCCTCCCGATGAAGGTCAAAGCTGCCGTTTTCATCTTTATCAAATTCCACCCCCCAATTGACCAGTTCTGTAATCTGACCAGGGGCTTCTTTCACCACTTTTTCAACGACCTTGCGATCGCATAGGCCATCACCAGCAATTAATGTATCTTCAATATGACGGTCAAATTCGTCCGTGGTTTTAGTCACGGAGGCTATCCCACCCTGTGCTAAATTCGTATTGGCTTCTTCCAGCCCTGTTTTACAACAAAGTGCTACCTGTCCGTAATCTGCCACCTTTAGGGCGAAACTCATACCGGCCAAACCTGAGCCAATGATCAAAAAATCATACTTTTTTACCATAAATTCCTTGTTAACCCGTTTTTATAATATGTACGGATATGCAAAAATAAGTCTTTTTTGATTAGAGTATTCACCAACTTCCAAAAAAACCTTTATGAGTGGTATTTCCCGACTTAGAACACATCCATTCATTGCTTTTCTTTTTCGAAATTGTAAGGTTGGTTTCCATCAAATGATTAACTTTGCGACAATTTTTGTATCGCATTTATTATAAGGACGAAATGGAATATAATTTTAGAGCCATTGATCAGAAATGGCAGGCAGCCTGGAAGGCTAACAAAACCTATCAAGTAAAAGAGGACAGTACAAAACCAAAGTTTTATGTTCTTGACATGTTCCCCTATCCTTCCGGAGCAGGTTTGCATGTTGGACACCCTCTTGGCTACATCGCTTCTGATATTTTCGCCAGACACAAACGTTTGCAAGGTTTCAACGTCCTCCATCCGATGGGTTATGACGCATACGGCTTGCCTGCTGAACAATATGCCATTCAAACCGGACAACACCCTGCCATCACTACAGCTAAAAACATAGCCCGTTACCGCGAGCAACTCGACAAAATTGGTTTCTGTTTCGACTGGGACCGCGAAGTCCGCACCTGTGAACCCAATTATTACAAATGGACACAATGGGCATTTATCCAAATGTTCAACAGCTACTACGACAACGAAGCAAAAAAAGCACTTCCCATTTCGGAACTGATCAAGGCTTTTGAAAAAAATGGAAGTTACACAGACAACAGTCTAAAAGTTTTGAAGAACGTCGCTTGTTCCGAAGAACTCGCTTTCACAGCAGAAGAGTGGAATTCCAAAACCCTGAAAGAACAACAGAACCTTCTGATGAATTACCGGATTGCTTATCTGGGCGATTCCATGGTCAACTGGTGTCCACAACTGGGTACCGTGCTGGCCAACGACGAAGTCAGCGAAGGCCTGTCTTTGAGAGGCGGTTTTCCTGTTGAACAAAAAGTGATGCGTCAATGGTGCCTGCGTATTTCTGCCTATGCACAAAAATTGCTGGACGGATTGGACACGCTGGACTGGACCGATTCACTGAAAGAGACACAACGCTATTGGATAGGCCGAAGCGAAGGTGCAGAGCTCAATTTCAAGGTTAAAGATTCGGAAGTTGATTTCACCGTCTTCACGACCCGTGCTGATACCATATTTGGTGTAACCTTCATGGTACTGGCTCCCGAAAGTGAACTGGTCGCAAATCTGACTACACCGGAACAGAAAGCAGAAGTAGATGCCTATATCCAGAGTACCAAAAAGCGCACCGAGCGCGAACGCATAGCTGACAGAAGAGTTTCAGGGGTATTCTCAGGTGCATACGCTATTAACCCTTTTACGAACGAACCCATCCCTGTATGGATCAGCGATTACGTTTTGGCCGGTTACGGTACAGGTGCCATTATGGCTGTTCCTGCACACGATTCGAGAGACTATGCTTTTGCCAAACATTTCAATCTGCCCATCATTCCTCTGATTGAAGGAGCTGATGTCAGCGAAGAAAGCTTTGATGCCAAGGAAGGTATTATGATGAACTCTGGTTTTTTGAATGGCTTGACCGTCAAGGAAGCCATCGCAAAAACTAAGGAGTACGTCGCTGCAAATAATCTGGGCCGAATAAAAACCAACTACCGTCTTCGTGACGCCATCTTCAGCCGTCAGCGCTACTGGGGAGAACCTTTCCCGGTCTATTACAAGGATGGCATGCCTTATATGCTTGATGAGAGCAAATTGCCACTGGAATTGCCGGAAGTGGACAAGTTCCTGCCAACGGAAACTGGAGAACCTCCACTTGGAAACGCCAAAAACTGGAAAACAGAAGACGGATTTCCGCTTGAGCTCAACACCATGCCTGGATTTGCGGGTTCTTCTGCATACTACTTACGCTACATGGACCCACACAATGAAAACGCATTGGTGAGCCCGGAAGCAAACAATTACTGGGAACAGGTCGATTTGTATGTAGGTGGTACGGAGCACGCTACCGGTCACTTGATATATAGCCGCTTCTGGAACAAATTCCTGTTTGATCTTGGCGTGATCTGCAAGGACGAACCCTTCAAGAAACTGATCAATCAGGGTATGATCCAGGGTCGCTCCAATTTCGTATACCGCATCAAGGACAGCAACACATTCGTTTCTTTAAACCTGAAAGAGCAGTACGAAACGACAGAAATCCATGCTGACGTAAACATTGTCAGCAACGATATCCTGGATATTGAAAGCTTCAAAAAATGGAGTCCGGACTATGCAAATGCGGAATTCATCCTGGAAGATGGAAAATACATTTGTGGCTGGGCTGTTGAGAAAATGTCCAAATCCATGTACAACGTTGTGAATCCGGACGATATCGTAGAAAAATACGGTGCCGATACGCTTCGACTTTACGAAATGTTCCTGGGCCCCATCGAACAATCCAAACCCTGGGATACCAACGGCATTGACGGTGTACACCGCTTCCTGCGTAAAGTCTGGAATCTGTGCACAAACGAAGAGGCTTTCGAATTCAGTGATGACGAAGCCACCAAGGAGGAACTCAAAGCGTTGCACAAACTGATCAAGAAAATCAGCTGGGATGTGGAACATTTCTCCTTCAATACATCGGTGAGTGCCTTTATGATTTGTGTCAACGAACTAGCCACCCTCAAATGCAACAAACGCAGCATTCTGGAATCATTGACCATCCTCTTGTCCCCATTTGCTCCTCACTTCTGTGAAGAAATCTGGGAAGCACTCGGCCACAAGGAGACCGTTTGTGATGCCCGTTGGCCCGAATGCAACGAAGAATACCTCCTGGAGTCCGTCTTCACCTACCCCATCTCATTTAACGGTAAAGCCCGTTTCATGATGGAATTCCCGGCAGAAGCCACCATTGAGGAAATAAAAGCAGCCGTATTTTCAAATCCGGCGGCAGAGAAATGGCTGGAAGGTAAAACGCCCAAAAAGGTGATTATCGTTCCAAAGAAGATTGTGAATATAGTTTTATAAGAATCATGAAATGGACTCTATGAAGACTAAGACCTTGTCCAATAATTTTAGAATAGATTCCGTCAAGGAGTATTTTACCATTGTTATAGGGTTAGCTCTCTATACACTTGGATGGACTGGTTTTCTTTTACCACATGAGATCACAACAGGTGGTGTGACGGGTATAGGTGCCCTGATATTCTTTGCGAATGGGACTCCTGTGGCTGTTACCTATTTTATAATAAACATCCTATTGTTGTTCATGTCGGTCAAGGTTTTCGGATGGAAGTTCAGCCTGAAAACGATTTTTGGCGTTTTTACCCTGACCTTTTTCCTGACAATTGCTCAAAGGCTGATTACAAAGCCTTTGCTTATTGAAGAACCTTTTATGGCTACCATTATTGGTGGTGTCCTGACCGGTATCGGTATCGGGGTGGTTCTGACCGCTGGAGGTAGCACAGGTGGTACGGATATTGTCGCATTGACCATCAACAAATACCGGAACATCACGCCAGGCAGAGCCATGTTGATCTGTGATATGGTCATCATCTCCTCCTCCTATTTTTTGTTTCAGAGTGTAGAAAAAATTCTATTCGGAATCACCACGCAAATTGTCAGCAATTTCTTTGTCGATTTCGTCGTAAACGGTGTACGTCAATCTGTACAATTCCTGATTTTCTCCAAAAAATACGATGAAATAGCCGATCGAATCAACTACGATCTCCATCGCGGTGTTACTATCCTGGATGGCATAGGTTCGTATTCCAAGGAGCCTGTCAAAGTCCTGGTGGTGCTTGCCAGAAAAAACGAATCCATCAAGATCTTCCGAATAGTGAAACAGACGGATCCAAACGCCTTTGTCTCACAGAGTTCTGTCATCGGTGTCTATGGTGAAGGATTTGATATCATAAAATCTAAATAAAAATCAACCAGATGAAACGCATCCTATTTTCACTTTTACTGTTGCTGCTTGCATTTAACGATTTTGCCCAGAAAGGGTTTGGTATTGATGGAAGCATCGGTATGGGTTACAATGGTGGTGATCAGGTCTATCCACTCTTACTGGAAGGAAGGACCCAATTTAATGATAACCTTTCCCTGAATCTGGGGCTTGGTATTTGGAATTCAGGTTTCAAAGGTAGCTGGAAACAGGATGAAACCGATAAAGCAACTTTATATAACCTGAGCAGCAACAAAACACTCCCCAGTCTGCAACTTGGAGCCCGATTCCAGGTACCGGTTTTCGAGTATAAGGGTAAAGATGTACGTTTCTTTGCTGAGCCCAAGCTCTATTTTCTCCCATTCTCGGCCCAGACAGTAACCTTGGTGGAGAAATATTACGATGTGGAAACGCAGGATCTGACCGGTGATAAAATCTATACCCCGACAGGCGAACGTGAGAAATCAAGCTTTAAAAGTGCTTGTCATCCCAGATTGTTTGGAGGTATTCAACTGGGATTTACGTACGAGGTAGTACAGGATATCGACTTTGCCATCAGTTATGGTTACACAAAAATGGATTTGTTTAAGGATTTGAGAGGCCTTTCCATGGCTGATAAAGCGCAGAATTCCTGGACTTTGGATGAATATTTGCCGAAGAAAGATATACAAATAATCAGTGTTGGTTTTCTGGTTAATTTTGACTTGAATTAATCTTTCACTTAAATGATTCTTTAAATTCTTTTTCTTTTTCAAAATAAGGGGTATCTTTGCGCCTTCAAAATTAGCATTATCATAAACGTCTACATTCTTGATAATGAGCTACAAAAGTAACTACACCATAGCGACTTAACAGTAAAAAAGAAAAATATGACTTTTCCCTTTAGACCTAAACTGATTTATTCTTTAAAAAACTACAATCGGGAATTATTTGTCAAGGATTTAATGGCGGGTATTATCGTAGGCATCGTGGCGCTTCCGCTGGCCATCGCATTTGGTATTGCTTCCGGAGTCTCGCCGGAAAGAGGCTTGATCACTGCGATTATCGGCGGTTTCATCATTTCATTCTTTGGTGGAACAAGGGTTCAGATTGGTGGACCTACCGGCGCCTTCATCGTCATTGTTTATGGCATCGTTGAAAATTACGGTACCAGCGGATTGATCGTAGCGACCATGATGGCCGGTATCATGATGTTCTTGATGGGCGCACTGAAATGGGGAAACATCATCAAATTTATGCCTTACCCTATTATTGTGGGTTTCACCAGCGGTATTGCACTAACCATATTTTCCACACAGATCAAAGACCTGTTTGGTATGAGCATCGATAAAGTTCCTGCCGATTTTCTGGCTAAATGGGGTGTTTATTTCCAAAATATTGGTTCAACCAATTGGATAGCACTCACCATCGGTATAGTCAGCATTGCCCTGATTTTTCTATGGCCCAGGGTATCCAAGAAAATCCCCGGCTCACTGGTGGCCATTGTACTGATTACCGTTGTGGTATTTTATTTGCGTGAAATAATGGGCATAAAGGGCATTGAAACCATTGGAGACCGCTTTACCATTCAGGCTTCCCTGCCTGCTCCTGAAACGCCGGTAATAAATATGGACCTGATACGCAGCTTATTCCCTTCTGCTTTCACCATTGCCATGCTGGGATCTATTGAATCCCTGCTTTCTGCCATGGTTGCTGATGGAGTGATTGGAGACCGTCACAACTCCAATCAGGAATTGATGGCTCAGGGTCTGGCCAACATCGTGGTGCCTTTTTTTGGTGGTATTCCTTGTACCGGCGCCATTGCGCGCACCATGACCAATATCAACAACGGAGGTCGAACGCCCGTTGCCGGTATCATTCATGCCTTTATCCTATTGATGATTCTACTTTTCCTGGGACCATTGACTAAATTCATTCCAATGGCCTGCCTGGCTGGTGTGCTCGTTGTGGTTTCCTACAACATGAGCGAATGGAGACAATTCAAGGCTCTTTTAAAGATGCCGAAATCCGACGTATCTGTACTTTTGATCACTTTCTTCCTCACCGTTTTATTTGATTTGACCATTGCCATTGAAGTGGGTGTAGTACTCGCTGTTGTCATGTTTATCCGTCGTATCATGGAAACATCTGAGGTTTCTGTCATCAACGAAGAAATGCAACAGGACGTTTATGCAGAGAACGACGAAAAACTGACGATACCAAATGGAGTGGCTGTTTATGAAGTGAACGGACCTTTCTTTTTTGGTGTAGCTAATAAGTTTGAGGAGCAAATGGACCTGATGGGTGAACATCCGAAAGTGCGTATCATCCGCATGCGAAAGGTACCTTTCATCGATACGACGGGCATTCACAACTTGAAAAATCTATGCGAATCTGCCAAAAGGGAAGGTATCGTCACCGTTTTATCCGGTGTAAATCCAAAAGTTCAGCATGTACTCGAACAATCCAGTTTTGACCAACTGATCGGTCAGGAAAATATCTGTCCGGATATTTATACCGCTTTAGACAGAACCAATGAAATACTTAAAGGCGGAAAATAATCGCTTTTTTAGTAACTTTGACATTTACCCAAACCAACATAAAATGAAGACATTTGACGATTTAGGTTTATCTCCTGCTCTATTGGAAGCGCTGGCAGAACAAAAATATACCCAGCCCTACCCCATTCAGATAGAAGCTATTCCTGCTATACTAAAGAAAAAGGATGTCTTAGGTATCGCCCAGACCGGATCGGGCAAGACGGCCAGTTATGTCTTACCGATTCTGATGAATCTCCAAAATAGCGCCCTTTCTCAAAGCAGGCACATCAATGTTTTGGTTTTGGTTCCAACCCGTGAGTTGGCCATGCAGGTTGGTGAAGTTTTTTACATGTTGGGCAAAGATCTTCCCAAACGCATCAAAACCATGGCCGTTTATGGAGGTGTTTCCATCAATCCTCAGATGATGCGGATGAATGGCGTCAATGTGCTGATCGCTACCCCCGGACGATTGCTGGAATTGACGGAATCCAATGCCGTTCATTTATCCGATATAGAAACTTTGGTACTGGACGAAGCCGACAAGATGCTGAACCTGGGTTTCAAGGAAGAAATGGATCTCATCCTGGCTCTTCTACCCAAGAGACGGCAAAATCTGTTGTTTTCCGCGACACTAAACGACGATGTATCCAGTATCAACCAAATCCTGCTTCATGACCCTGTTGTCATCAAAATCGAACCGGAAAAGGATTACATCGACCTGATCAATCAATTGGGATATTTCGTATCGGAAGAACGCAAAGGCCCGCTTTTGCGCTACATCATCAAAAGCCAGAATTTAGAGCAGGTCCTGGTTTTCACCTCCTCCACCTTCAAGGCCGACACGGTAGCCGATAAGCTCCGCAACAACGGCATTAAGGCGGTAGCCATTCACAGCAAGAAAAGCCAGGGAGCACGAACAGAGGCATTGGCCAAATTCAAGGCTGGTACGCTTCGTGTATTGGTCGCTACAGATTTGATGTCCCGTGGTATTGATATTCAGTTTTTACCCCACGTCATCAATTACGAACTGCCCCGCTCCCCCAAGGATTACATCCACCGGATCGGTAGAACCGGTCGTGCAGAGAACCCTGGTGAAGCCATTTCGCTGGTTACCCCGGAAGAGCAGCATCATTTTCGGATCATTCAGAAAAAGATGGGGAAACCGATTACGATGATTGACAGTGAGGGGTTGGATTTGCAGGGGTATTAAAAATAAAAAAGGCGGTGAAAAACTCTAATTATGAGTAATTCACCGCTTTTAATATAGGTATGTTTACTTATAAACTTTGGCTGAGGCAGTATTCAGATAATCTTTTATTCTTACATTGGAAATTCTAAAGCCTACTCGTGTAACTCCTTCTTCTGTTATAAATTCAACAAGATCGACAAGATCAGCTGACTTTTTGAGTGGAGGAAATACTAATGTGAATTCCAATGCTTTTTGTGAATAACCTGTAATACAAATCTTTTGATTCAAGGGTAAGTCTGCTTCCACTTTTCGAATGAGATACCGATCCTGGCTTTTCCTATCAATCATGGTAAATCCCTTATCAAAAGAAATCCAGTATTTGTCTGTTAGGATGTATACTGCAATGGTCACTCTTGTCTCATTTAGTTTTTTCTCAATTGCAATTACCTGAATTCTATCATTTCTGTCATTGTAGGAAAATTGACTAATCTTAATTTGTGAAGGCTTAATTTGATATTCATTTACTTCAACATCCGGTTCAATTATTTCTTCTGGATTATTTGTATCCTCTTTCGAATTTTCATTCATTTCAGAATTAATCTCATCCATTGCTTTCGTCATCGGTTTCATCATATCTGTTAACATGGTAGTCAAAGAATTCATTTGAACCTCAAGAACTTGTTTTATCAGATTGACCTTTAACATACTCAATGCCAGAAGATTGAATTTCTGAGTTTTAACTTGCAGATCTTTTTCCAATTTAAGGGCATCTATTTCTTTTTTTATTTGAATAAAATCAGTTTTTGTCTGAATTAAATCTTCTTTTGTAACAGAAGCGCAGAATTGTTCGTTTATCTGACTTAGGCCAACCGCGCTACTATTTCCATTGAGTTCCAACAGTTGAATCACTTTCTGTATACCCAGTAATCGCGAAACTGGGTTTTTAGTTTTTATAGTTACGGTAAGTTCATCAATAGCCAGACCTAAATTTTCAGAAGCTCTGATTAGACCATTCTCCACCTCAGCCTCACTCAAATTATTTTTATCTTTTACTTTCCAATCATAGTCAGACCGTCTATTAGTCGTATCCATTATGCCAGAAATTGCTGTTGTATCAACTATTCCATTTCCCGGAATAACAGTTGGATTTTCTTTTTCATTCATGACAAACCGGGTTTCACCTTTGCCTTCTGTAAAACAGAGCAAGCAAAAAACACCCACTAAAAATGGTATGATCGAGATACGGCGCATAAGCGTAAAACGGGTTTGAATTGTATTTTTCATCCTGATAAATCGT
>Ga0209511_1000138_pt1 | contig 87884 bp, 97 predicted proteins | sample SSSSmetaG_FD_184141 | JGI IMG/M metagenome (GOLD analysis project Ga0209511, IMG submission 184141) | Glacier valley bacterial and archeal communities from Borup Fiord, Nunavut, Canada, to study Microbial Dark Matter (Phase II) - ​SSSS... | ecosystem: Environmental > Aquatic > Freshwater > Ice >... | reverse complement strand
TTGACCTACCTATCTGTCCAATTCATGAAATTGAACATGCATTAGACGTCGAAGGGTTTATCATAAAAAAGCATCAAATACAAATTTCAGGGATATGTAAAAGTTGCGCTAAAAAGCATATAATATAAACGATGAAAAAATTTTCATAATACTAGATAATAAATGTCATTATAAATAAATCATAAAAGAGCTTTAAGAAAACGCAAATTCTTAAAGCTTTTTATGTGATTTTTGTGTAATCTTTAAAATATTTGCACCTCAAAGATAAACTTGTTAGAAATTAAATTATTGGTTATTCCCATTCACAGCATCGTTAACAGCATCATTTGTATTATTTGTGCCATTTGTAGTACCGTTTGTAGTTCCATTTGTAGTTCCATTTGTAGTTCCATTTGTTACACCATTTGTAGGTGTAACTGTTACACCAATTGTAGGTACATTAGTTACACCATTCGTAATATTATCTGTAACTCCATTATCATTTACATCTGCATTGTTAGGTGTACATGCTGTAACTGTAACAAGAGCCAAACTACATAATACTACAAATAAACATAATTTTTTTCTCATGGAATATTCCTCCTATAAAATTATTTCAACTTAATTTCAACTTACTCAAATAGTATCTCACTGTTTAAATGAATTATGCACATTTGACTTCTCACCAAAAATACAACCATTTTTCAATTTTTAGATGATAATTATTATTTTATAGGAAATTTAATCGATATCAATTGTTTGTAATCACTACTTCTACTTGATCCTCAATTCTCCAATTTTTATATAATCTTGCGCTTGTTGGTACTATTAATTATCTGACGACTGAAATTCCGTCTCTGATGATTGAAATTCCGTCATGTCTGCACGAAATCGAATTGGCAACATATTACGTTGCAATTTCATATTGGTTCGTTCTTTAATAGCGATATGCTGTACAAAAGCCTTCCAAAGAATTTGGTATTCATCTTCTTCATAAGAATAATCCTTCAATTTAGAAATTTCAAATTTTTGTGCTTCTACCAAAATCCAAGGTTTTCCGGGCATATGAAGTGCAGCAACCTTCCGGTTTGCATCGTAGATAACAAATCTTTCTTCCGGTAAACGATCCTCAAAGTGTGGAGCAATTAATGTAAGGACATTATTCTTCGGATGAATTACAGCCGTCAAAAGTCCACTTTCTTGCTCCGAAAATCGCAAAAATCCCAAAAAATGATGTGCTTCATAATTGACATTGCGATTGATTTTATAAACATTACCTACGGATTCATCACTTAAGTGATTCATTATTTTGGCTCCCATATGAAAACCAAGGATCATAAATCGATAAATCAAATCCGCTTTCCCTTGATGATTTGATAGTGCTACCCTGCATAGCATCTGGTATGCTTCTTCTGATATCTTCTCCTTTATCGACCGAGAGACTTTGAAAGCCAAATCATAATCTGTATCAACCTGAATATATTCTGAAAACAATTCTAGGCTAGAATAATGATTATCCTCACTTTTTTCCTCGATTTTATTATTATTGTGTCCATATCTAGAATTCCATGCTTGATAAATCGCCGTAAATATGCCATCTATACTATTTTCACAAAGATATATCCTCTTATTATTCAAAAGCCTCACTTGCCTCTCTATCACATCTTGATATATTTGTTATGAAACTCCTACCAACAAAGAGCTTCTCCGATTTGATTTAAAATTCATATCATCAAATAATGATAATTGTTGATACGTGATATCCTTATCCAAACCAAAGGGTAACTGTCCGCCTAGTTCTAACAGCTGTCTGGTAATAAAATTCTCCTCCACTTTGATTGGATACATCATCTTACCGTTACAGGTAATAAAATAGATTGCTCTCTTTAAAACGATCCCCATTCGCTTTAAATCTGCAAAATCAAGTATCGCACTTTGCCTAGCCATGAGGATTCTCTTTGCAGAGTTAACACCGATTCCCGGTACTCGAAGTAAGGTGTAATAATCAGCTCTATTCACTTCCACCGGAAATTGTTCCAGATGGCCGATTGCCCAATCACACTTGGGGTCTAATAATACATTGAAATTTGGACGTTTCTCATCTAGTAATTCTTCTGTATGAAATCCATAAAATCGTAATAACCAATCTGCTTGGTAGAGACGATGTTCGCGTAGAAGTGGTGGTCCACCTATTGTAACTGGTAGTAAGCTGTCCTGATTCACATTTACAAATGCGGAATAAAACACTCTTTTCATATCAAAGCTACGATATAAGGATTCTGCAACGGACATAATCTGATAGTCGCTCTCTAAGGTAGCACCAACTATCATCTGCGTGCTTTGCCCCGCAGGAACAAACTTACGATTACTTTTAGGTCTTAGATAGGGAACAATATCAGTTTTGGATGTAATGATTTCCTGAAAATCATCTGCGTCTTTTCTTATCATCTTATTGTTTACGTATATTGTCTTATCTGGTAATTCAATGTGTCCTTTTTCCATTTCTCTTCTAAGTTGTATCTGTCTGATCGGTTTTAGTATATTCTTCCGATTTTTATGTGGTGCTAAATTCTTTAAGCCCTCAGCCGTAGGAAGTTCTAGATTAACACTCATGCGATCAGCGTACCATCCAGTCATCTCAATTAAGGTAGGATCTGCTCCCGGAATCGCTTTACAGTGAATGTATCCATTAAAATGATGCACATCGCGAAGGAGTCGCAGTGTTTCACACATCAATTCCATGGTATGGTTAGGACTAATTAAAATTCCAGAACTTAAAAAAAGACCCTCAATATAGTTCCTTCGATAAAATTCCATCGTAAGCTCACATACCTCCTGTGGAGAAAATGTGGCTCGCACAACATCATTGGAGGATCTATTAATACAATACTTACAATCAAAAATACACTCGTTCGTGAATAATATCTTTAGAAGTGAAATGCATCTGCCATCCGCTGAAAAGCTATGACAAATACCCGCTGCAATACTATTACCCATTCCTGTTTGTTTCCCCTTACGATCCACACCACTTGAGGTGCAGGCCACATCATATTTTGCAGCATCAGATAAAATCTCTAGTTTTCTTTGAATTGACATATTATCTTGAATAACCATAGAGCTCCTCCTCAGTCAAACATCTGTTCTGTATTATTCTACCATAAGGCAAAGAAAAAATCAACAATAATCAAACACTTGTTCTGCAATAGTTCTATACTTTTTTACAAAATAATGTCAATACTTTTCTTAGTACTTTTCTTTCTATTGTTATAATCAGATATTATTATTTATCCATTTATGTTCGATATATTAAATAATAGGGAATTTCATCTATTTAAATAGGAGAACAATTAATATGAAAAAGGAAGTTCAAGAATTTCAAGTTTTTAAGAAGCGGGGTAAACAAACCGTAATATTCTTCTGTCTTACAATTCTTTGTTTGATTTTTGCTTTCTTGGCTCATGTCATCGAAATGAAGCACTATAGTATAATAACTATATTTCTATTTATTCTTAGTTTAATTAATTTTGTTCATGCTATTCTTCTACTTTTACAAAATTTCAAGAGAATAAAATACTTGGAAAGTAGTTTCTTAAAGGTCTATAATCTAACAAACAAACCAAGAATTGTTTTATTTCATAAATTAATTGATGAAAACTTGTTTGAGTATCACTTTCAACCAATTATTAATGCAAAAACTGGTGAAGTATTTGCCTATGAGATTTTGATGAGAACTGATCCAGAGATTGGTATGTTACCTTTAGAGATATTAGATATAGCAACGAATGAAAATAAACTCTATGAAATCGAAAAATTTACTTTTATAAATTCGATGCGTATTTTAAAGGATAATTCAGATATTTTTAATTCCAAGAAACTTTTTATTAATAGTGTTTCCAGTCATTTGCTAAATGATCTAGACTTTCAATTACTCTATCAAGAATATGGCACGCTTTTTGAAAATATTGTTTTAGAAATCACAGAAGGAACGTTAGTCAGCGATGCCGGGATAAAATCAATCCAAAAAAGATTGCACGAAGCGAACTGCCAGCTTGCACTAGATGATTATGGAACAGGCTATTCCAATGAATCAAACTTGCTTAAAACTAACCCTAATTACATAAAAATTGATCGAGCTCTTTTAAGTCACATCAATACAGATACCAAAAAACAGCACCTTGTATCAAACCTTATAAACTTTGCTTATCATCATAATATCAAAATAATTGCAGAAGGCATTGAAACCTATGAAGAATTTAAGTATGTAATCCATTTGGGTGTTGACTTTATTCAAGGATTTTACACTGCAAAACCTAACCCTGTCCTACTAAATGCGCTACCTGATGAGCTCATTGAAACTATACTAGCTCTTAATCGCAATCGAATGTTAGATTCTCAAATAAAAAAAGTTTATGAAGCAAAAAACGATGTATCTTTATCCTTACCCTCCTTAATTCTCGATCAATATACAGATGTTGTTATAAATCAAACAGATATTACTTTACATGGAAGCCAGGGTATCGTAGTTAATCTAAATATCCAAATTCCTGATAATATGAGATGTAGCATAACACTGGATGAAATTATATTACGAGGAAATGAAAACCCCTCTATTACCCTTGGACATAACTGCTGTGTTACACTTTACTTAAATGGAGATAATGAAATTAACTATGATGGCATTCGCGTACCCGAAACATCAGAGTTGATTATCCTTGGTGACGGTAATTTGAGTATTAATTCTGAGTGTGCATGTGGTGTAGGAATCGGTGGCAATTCAAAACAATCTTATGGAAATATCACACTATCTTCAAATGGTACCATCAAGGTAGTCACCAATGATGAAACTGCTATTGGAATTGGTGGAGCACAAAATAACATGAATTCACTCATACGAATATGTTCTGGTAAAGTATTTGTGGAGGCCTACGGACGTGATATAGTTGCTATCGGTAGTTTATATAGTAATGCGCGCGTAAAAATCGAGGCATGTGTATTGGATATAAAAACTATAGGTATGAAAACAGTTGGTATTGGATGCCTAAAAGGTTCTGTTACTGTTGAGTCCTACGGAGATTTGAATTTTAAATGTGAAGGAAGAAAGCTTGCTATTATTGGCTCTATTGAAAAAGGCACGGGTACTATTACGATTGTAGATGGCAAAGTGAATTTCTTCTACAATGCATATTATGGTGTCGGTATTGGTTCCATTGGTGGGAGTATTGATGTAATCATTCAAAATGGCGATATTAATATTTATTCCGAGGGTATTGATATTGTAGGAATTGGAGATAGTTCAGGGTCGGGAGTAATTCATATCTATAATGGTATAATAACCCCAACGATCTATGCACCAAATTCGATTTCTATTGGTAATTCCACAAAAACAGTAATAATAGAAGGTGGCAATATTCAATGTAATTTTGCCAAAGATGTTCAACCAGTGAATGCCTTTGGCGTACCTTTGGTCGCTTATATTATTAAAACTACCAACCCATTTGAAAAAATGATAGTAGCGCAAGAATATTCTTATGAATATCGTGCCAATTATTCCTATCGTTACTCAAACATTAAAGTGTACCTCCCCGCAGGAATATTATTATAAAATAAATGAAGTTATCCTTTCTCTTTTTGGCATAGAAAACCCCTTTCGTTAGATTTTTTGTCTAACAAAAGGGTTTTTCTTCACTATGAGGCAGCCTTTTCTATCCCAATGTTAATATGCTTGTTGACTCTTTCTCTTACTAACGACTAATGCAATAGATATAATTGCTGCGGCAAATCCGATCTGAATTGCCATAAATCCAAGGATTTCATATATATCATCCCAGCGAAATGAAGTTAGGGCTGCAATTGCATCATTGGCACGCACATACCAATAGGTTGGTGTAAAGCTTGCTACCTTTAGTACGGATTCTCCAAGAAATTCTTGTGGTACAAAGGCCCCACTGATAAAGGCCAAACCTAAGGATACTGATGTTGATAATGCTGAAATCGCCTTTTTGCTCTTGACTGTAATACCAATCAAATAACTGAGGCTTAATACCGTTAAGGCAAATGTGAAAATATTAACCCAAAACAGGATTGTATTTGTGTTAATCCCTTTATCAGGATTACTAAGGTATCCGGCAAATAAGAACAATAATAAAAATCCCATTACAAAGATAAAATTTGCCAAAATAAGTTGCAGGTTGATTTTTCGATTAGAGATAGGTGTGACCAGATTTCTTCTTCTGATATCAATATTACTAAAGGACAGCATAACTGTACTAACCCCGATGATAAAGCAGCACACAATTACATACGCCAACGTATTAAAGAAAAATTGATAGTAACTGTTTGTATTTTCTTTCTCTTCCTTTTGATAACGATCAATGGATACCTTCGTTTCATTACTTAGATTCTGTAATACAAACTTATTTAACTCTTTCTCGCTAATCTCCGGCATATATTTAAGATAGGTTTGTGCTGTATTTAAATAATTGTTAACTGCACGATCCACTGAGATTGCTACTGTGGAATCGGGTATTGATTGTTTCATTAGTGAAACCTCACCACCTGCAAGAAATTCCTCTGTAAAACCTTCTGGAATAGTTATAATATATTCAACTTCTCGAAAGAATAATGCATCGCTTCTTGCTTCATCACTATCTTTCAACTCTACGAAATCCGCATATTTTTCTACATATTGTAGAAAGCCTTCTATAAACTCATTCTCAGTGTCGTTGTTATCTATTGCGATCGGAACCTTCGTCAAATTGAATTGAACGCTTCCATTCCCTTTTTGATTAGATGCAGATATTGCAGTAATTCCAACAAATAAAGCGCAGTAAATCAAAATAGCTGGTAATTGTTTTTTCAATATGCGAAAGTAAGCTTTAAATGCTTGCATAGTCTCTCCTCCTTATTCCAATATACGATAAAATTCCAAATAGAATTGCTAATCCACCAAGGATTGAAATGTTAAGTAGATATCGGTCATAGGTTTCATAATAATATAAGCTATAAAAAGCATCTGTAATTAAGTTGACTGGATTGATATATCTTAATAATGGTATCTTATCAGCGACAATATACTTCATCTGCACCATCATCATACCCGACAAAAACGCTCCACCCATTAAAACGATCAACAAGATTGCCTCTTTCACTTCTCTCTTAAACTTCAACCATACACATACTGCTGCTCCCAGAGTAAGTCCAGTCAAGGATCCAATGAGGCAGGTTATAAAAATATAACCAAGATTATCTCCAAAATCTACTTTTAAGGCAAAAAACAGATAACCAAATAATAAGATGATGCTACCACTGTGAACCGTAAACGCTGCGGTCATATTGCAAAGGAATAATTTCATTTTATGGATTGGAGATACATTAATTCTTGCTCCCCGAAAGGATTGATCTGCTTGAATACATATAACCTCATCAAAGCCCCAGTTCGATGCAAAAATACATGTAAAAGCTAATAGAGAATAGAAATAAACTAATACGATATCAGGGTTTTTCTTTCCCTTTTCTTCATAAACAAAGCTTTCATATTGCATTACATCCTCTAGAAGTCCATTATTCATTGCCTCCGGGTTATTCTTAAGTATCGTCTCTACTGTAGCAGACATCTGGCGATAACTATCTAAAAATGCTTTGATTATTGTCTCGTTAAGTCCACTCCTCATTACAAATAATTCAGGATTGTTACTACCAACGATATATGCATCAATTTCACCGCTATTAAGAAGTTTATTTGCTTCTTCCTTATCACAATAAGTAACGGCGAACATAGATGTCCCCTCTGTCATTTCAGCCTGGTTAATTGCTTCTTTAAGCGCATCATTTTCGGTGTCTTCATTATCGTAAGCGATTTTAATTGTAGCAAATTCCTCTTCAATCACAAGGTTAGAAAACGCAAAATAGAAACAGGTAGCCAGCATAATCGGAAACAAGTAACACCAGAACATATTCTCCTTATTATGCAATAAACATTTTAGTCTTGCTTTATATAATAGAAAACTCATTTTATTCTCCCTCCCCCTATTAGTCTCTTAAGGCCTTTCCGGTGATTTCAAGAAAAACATCATTTAAAGTCGGCAGTTCAGTCAATACCTTGCTAAAGTTTATATTTCGATCTCCTAAAAACTGCATTACCTGCACCAAGTTATTTTTTCCTCGGTTCGACTTTATCTCCAATAAATTATCGAGGTAATCAACCGAGTATATATTCGATAATTCCTTAAGCTCATTAATAATATTTTCAGGTAAGTCATAAACTTCAATCGTTATCTTCTCCCCAAGGGAAATCATTGCCTTCAATTCTTCCTTCGTTCCTTGTGCTATCACTCTTCCCTTATCAATAATTGCTATTTTAGTACACAGCTGCTCAACCTCTTCCATATAATGCGAGGTATAGATAATGGTAGCACCTTCTTTATTCAACTTTTTAATTCCCTCTAAAATCTTATTACGGCTCTGTGGGTCTACTGCTACCGTTGGTTCATCTAAGATAATAAGCTTTGGCTTATGTGCAATACCACATGCAATATTTAACCTACGAAGAAGACCTCCACTTAATTTCTTAGGATAAAAATTCTTATAATCCTCAAGCGATACAAATTCGATTGCCTCTAGTGTCAAGCGTTTTACTTCTGCCTTATCCTTGATATAAAGGCTACAAAAATACATAATATTTTCAAATACGGTTAACTCATCGAATACTGCAACATTCTGCATAACAATACCGATGTCCTTCTTAATATCATAAGCATCCGGTCTCATTGGCTTGCCAAAGACATTAATCTCACCCTTGTCATATTTTAATAAAGCTAAGATACAATTTATTGCAGTCGTCTTTCCCGAACCATTCGGACCTAACAACCCAAAAATTTCACCTTCTTCGACATCCAAATTCAAATAATCTAAAGCGACCAATTTGTCATATCTTTTTACTAAACCTTTTACTTGAACTATCATAAATACCCTCCTAAAAACCTTTATTTGTATAAATCAATCCTTTTCTATACTATAATAAATTTCGAGGTTGAAACCTAGTGTTCTGCGTCATGATCTAATATGACATTTGTCATATTAAATATGATAGTGTATCAGAAATCAGGGGTATCCCAGAATATTTAAAAATATTCTGGGATACCCCTGATTTCTGATTAAATTACATGAATTTCTATTTCGTTATTATTGTTTATTTTCATTCTTTTATCTATCTTCCTATGTACTTATCTTCAATCTCATTTTTGGGCATTGGTTTTCCAAAGAAATACCCCTGAATTTCATCACACTCTAAATTTTTTAAGCATGTCCACTGTTCCAGTGTTTCGACACCTTCAGCAATCACCTTTATTTTTTTCACTTTTGAAATTGTAATAACTGACTTAACAATTTGATAATCGAAATCATCCTTATCGATACGATCTATTAATGGTTTTGCTATTTTAATTCGATCAATCGGTAAATTCTTTAGATAATATAAGGAGGAATATCCTGTACCAAAATCGTCGATTGAAATTGAAACTCCCATATTCCTGATATCTTCAAATATATCTCTAATTTCTTGATTTTCTTCCAATTGAATTGTTTCCGTAATCTCTATATCAATCCATTCCGGCCGCAATGATAACCTTTCTATTTCATCTTTTAATCGATGAATAAATTGTTTACCATTTAACTGCTTCAGCGAAACATTAATCCCCATTTTAAATTTCGTTGTACTTTTTTTATTCCAATCCGCCAATTGACTTAATGCCTGTAACATAACCCAGTCTCCAATAGGAACAATACATCCTGTTTCTTCTGCAATTGGGATAAATTCATTAGGTGAAATAAATTTTCCAGTCTTTGTTTTCCATCGAATAAGTGCCTCAAAACCAATCACACTTTTGTCTAACGCATTCACCTGCGGTTGGTAGTAAAGCATAAAATCTTCTTGAAAGTTGACTTTCTTAAGCATAATTTCAATTTTATTTTTTTGATAAATTACATTTCCAAGATCACTGTCAAAGGCCATTGCCTTATTAAAACCGAGCATCCTTGCTTGAGACATTGCGATATCTGCATGCTTAATCAATTCTTCCTCAGATTTTGCATCAACTGGAAAGATGGAACAGCCGATATTTAAAGTTACAAGAATTTCCAATTCTTCTATTTGATACAAATTACTACATAGTTGAATAATTTCCTCTGAAATTTCAATTGCTTCTTGATAACCATATGCTACCTTCTTAGCAAAAACGAAAATATCTTGGCCATACGTAGCTAAAATAGAATGATCATCGTTATGCGTCAGTTTTCTAAGATTTTTAGACATTTCGAATAAAACCTTATCTGCAATATAATTACCATACATAGTTTTTATCATCTTGTATTTATTCATGTCAATATAAAATAATGCAATTCTTTCTGTTTCACCTAGTGTACTAATCATCTCTTTTAAATGAGAGTGAAAATATCTTCGATTGTAAAGACCCGTAACAAGATCTTGATTAAGCATATAATCTAGTTCTTTGTTTTTTTGAAGCAATTCCTCTGTTCGATCATTTATTCTTTGCTCAAGTTCGCCATTTAGTTGTTTCTCTTTGAACAGAAGCGCTTCCTTATAGATGTTTTTTTGAATATAACTACTAATCATGAAATAGAACATGATGGTAGATATCAAAATAAGTAAATACTGTGGCTCAATCCCTTTAAATAAAATCAGAAAAACTGGGGCGATAATAAGTAAAATTCCTTTCCCTTTACCTCCAACGTTATTAAATACTCTTTTCCCATTGTCGGAGCTACGTTCCATTTTTGTGATACCCCCTACAGCCATCAATACAAACGCTACAAGATAGCTGGCATCTAAAAGTGAATTTGGCACATAGGAATTGTAGAAATATTGATAATAGTATCCAATGTCGGCGATGATATATAACACCACGCCTCCTGGAGTTATTCTAAGAAATAATGGTATCATTCCATTTCGAATTGAGAAATACCAAATTGTTATCAAAATAAAGAGTACAACATCTAAGCAAATGCTTAGGGAGGAAGACCAGTCACTTTGCACTTCAATAATATTTCGAATGCTTTGATCAAAAAAGACTACCCAGATAAGGACAAAGACACAAATAGTAATCACGATGGAATCCAGTAAAACCTGAATACCATTCCAGTTCCGAAATTCGTAGCACAAGTAAAGAAAAACAGCGCCAACTAATAATACATTTGTCATGGAATAGCCATAGGTTATCAATTCTACCTGCTCAGGGTCTATTTTTAATACGAAGTCGAAAAACGCCCATAACAAGTCACAAGCAGCCCAAACATAGATACTTAAAGCAAGAAGCAAACCTGAAGTTTTTAAAAGTTTTACTTTTTGTTTTATGTAAAAATTTTTAAAAACACTACTAGCTGCTATCAATGTCACAACAGGAGATAATAAATTACCCCAAAAATTTGATTCAACAATAGTTGCGGCTATATAGCATAAAAAAAGCACAACCGCTGATATTCGGCCCAACGCTTTCACCATTTTCCAGCCCATCCTTCTTAAGTACAAGATATTAATATGATAAATTATAACACGATATTTTAAAGAACTGTATCATTTCTTTTTCTTGCTTTTCCAAGTAGGTATCGTTTTTTATACTTTAGACTCGCATACTTTCCGATTTTTTTAATAACATTGTAATTAACTACTCCACCTATTGCTCCCACAATTGGTATACCTTGGATAAACTTTGCAGTTAACATGGCCTCTGATAAGATAATTGAAGTAACTTTCATTTGCTCATCTAAATCGATCTCTGCGTAGATTTGCTGATCCATATCAATCCCTATCTGATCAATCTCTTCATTTAATTTCTTTTGCTTATCATCCTCCGATAATGCACCACAAATAAGAAGTAGAATAAAAAACTTCTCTTCCTTACTTTCATAATCGTAGCCATAACTAAGTACAATCTCATATATGTTCTTCATTATCACTGAAATAAAAAGGGGGATATCAGGTAAACCAATACCAAGTACACCCAGAACTCCGCCTTCAACCACCGAGATCGCAGAATTTAGTAAATTCGATTGATTCGCTTGCTTGTCTAGTTTTTTCATATATTCTTTGCTCATCTTTTTATCGACTGCATAGTTATTCAAATCATATTCCAACTGTAATTTATCTTTGTTATATGTTTTCTCTATATATTTATGTCCCTTATCAAAAACTAGTTGGAAACCCTTAAAAAAAGCATATTCCAGAACGGACTTTAATTTTTCAGGTATTATTCCTTCTATTTTGTCAATGACAGGCCCTACCTTCGTTTTAAATAATTGGTTTTCCTTTTTGTTTAATATTTTATTTTCTAGTTTATTTAATCGCTTCAATTGTTTGTCAATTTCTTTATTCACTCTTTACCCTTCTACCTAAAAAGATTTCTATCATTAGTCTTTCTCCTTCTTAGATGTATATCAAACATATTTTAACACTCACCTTATATAAAATGCAATATAATTAGTATATGTTCGTAATAAAAAAGCATCCATCAGGATGCTAATAGTAAGCTAGAAATCAGATTCGAACTGACGACCCCTTCATTACGAGTGAAGTGCTCTACCAACTGAGCTATTCCAGCAATTCTATAAAAAACAAATCATGTCATTCGTTCCTCAACTATTCTATTATAAACGATGAAATAATTCAAGTTGTTTTTTCATTTTATTTGAAATACCTTGTGTTTTGATCTACAAATCATCATACAAGAACATATTCGGCACATTTCAAGAGAAAAACCTCCATTATCTTTTATTAATAGCGGAGGTCTTTCCTAACATAATATGCAATAAAAATTATCTCTTCTCACCCATAAAGCAAAGTCCAATTGCGCCCGGACCTGAATGAGCACCGATACTAGGACTTACTGTGTTAATGATGATTTGTTTGTTTGGTAATTTTTCTTTGATATAATCCGCCAAGTACTGAGCATCCTCAAGAGAATCTCCATGTGCGATACAGATTGCATCATCACTATCAATGTATTTTCCCATGCTTTCAAACATGTTATTAGCAATTGTAGTTAACGACTTTTTTCTACCTCTTGCAGATGATGAAGATACCAATAAACCCTCGTTATTTACAACTAGAATTGGTTTAATATTAATCATGGAACCAACAATCGCAGTTGCTTTGGAAATTCTACCGCCCCGATGTAGGTGGTGAAGGTCATCCACCGTAAAAAATACACAGAACTCAAGCTTATGTTCTTCAATCCAAGCAGCAATCTCATCGATTGTTTTTCCCTCTTTTTTTAGCTTAGCCGCTTTCATAATAACCATTCCCTCTCCCATGGATGCATTAAGGGAATCAAGAACAATTATTTTAGCACCGGGGTTTTCCTCACAAATTTCCACCGCACCGGTTACAACATTACTACAGCCACCGCTTAATGAGGAAGAAAAGCTAATATGTAATACATCAAGACCTTGATCAACATATCTTTGAAAGGTCTCTCTAATCACCATTGGATTACTTGCCATTGTAGTAGGCATCAGGCCTGATCTCATCTTGTCATAGAATTCTTTTGGAGTGAGATTAACTTCATCACCATAGGTTATACCCTCTAAATCGTAATAATGTGGTATTATCCCGATCTTGTTTTCTTTAATAAATCCCTCTAGTAAGTCTGAATTAGAATCTGCAGTTATTACAAAATCTTTCATATTTGACTCCCATCTGTCCTCTTTGGGGGCGTATTAATCCGTGTGAAAAAGATTTTCTTTCCGCCCGCACATAGAACTCTTTAACCAGTTATTCTATCAAGTATAATTCTACTAGATTTCATCTCTTTTCGCAACAAGAACTTAAAAAATTAGAAAATTTTGTTTATAAAATTTTTATAATTATTTTATAATGTTATGTCTCACCCTGTAAACTCTCAAAGGTTCCATAAATGTTTAACGTTCCAAATCCCCATTCTTTATTTGGATAGATAATATTTATGTTTCTATTTACACCTCTGATTAAGTATTTTTTTACTTGCATTGTATCAACGGATCTATTGTTTCCTTTTACAATGCCCCATTCAAGAATCATTGCTGCAACACCAGTTGTTTGTGCTGTAGCAATACTAGAACCTGTTTGCCCTCCAAATTGATTACCCAGTAACGGACTATAGACATCTACCCCCGGGGCAGCAATTTCAGGCTTTATTATATTAGTTCTGGAATAACCTCTGCTTGCATTGCGATAAATACTTTGATTTTTATGGTCATAAGCCGTTACAGTAAGTGCAGATGAGGCGTCACCTGGAATTGTTACGATAGTATCAGGGTTAGGCTGAAGAAATACAGTGTCTTCCCCAATAAAGCCCTGCATTGGTAACCAGATATGAAAACCCGAAGTTATTCTTCCCCCATATACTTTAAATCTCCATATGCCAGGCGTAGGGTTTTGAAACCTTATTAATATTAGTTCATCACCGGATTGTGATTCTACTAGTGAATAATCAACTAAGACGGTTGTATATTCAAAGAGGAATTTTATCACTCTGAATTCATTGATCCGTGCTGGTATACGTGGAATATATTCTCCAGATGGAGATAAAATATCGATGGAATAGATACCTGGTATATTTCCCCATAATTCCATCGTAAAACTACTTTCATTCTCTCCAATTTTTAGATCAACAAGATCATAGCCTAGGGTTTTATCAATTTCTCCAAAATAATGATGTCCGCGATTTCCTTCATTTCCTGCTGCAACTACGATAGCGTTACCTACCTCATTGGAAAGAAGCGAAATCATGTCACTTAATGAATCACGTCCATCATGGCTACCCTGGTTTGTTCCAAGTCCAATACAGATTGCAATAGGTTTCTGAAGTTTATTTGCAATATTAATTAGGTATTGAATGCCAAACATAATGTCATTTTCCTGAAAACAAATCGTATTCTCCGGAACCGGAGAATACAGATTGAAATTTGCTTTTGCAGGTTTTAGTTTTACAACAACATATTCTGCTAACGGTGTCACACCTACAAAATCACTTTCTTCGATACGAGATCCACCTGCTAGTCCAGCTAACGTGGTGCCATGTCCGATTTCATCCGTAGATGGAACAACGGAAAGAGGCTCTTCGTTTTGTAGGGCTAGATTAATGATATCCTTGTTATACTCTGTTCCATAATAAAATATATCTTCCGATGCTTGCATATTATCAATTGTTTGATCCCATATAGATACTATTCTTGTTGTATTATCTGCATTTTTAAACAAAGAATTGGTATATTCAATTCCCGTGTCAACGAATCCTAACAGGACTCCTTGGCCCTTTAAAGATAAATTTGGCGTACTTTGAACTTTTACAACACCCATTTCCACTAAACTGGAAGAATCTACCAAGCCAAACAATTTAGGAATCATGGAATATTTAATTCCCAATTCAACTCTTAGGGGTATCATACTGGCTGGGAAATAGATAACTGTATATTTATCATTTATAATATTAATTGGATAATCCTCAAGTGCTACTAGCTTCTCTAAGTCAATACCATATCTCAATAAAAGATCGGCATAGTCATTGCTTATTATTTTCTCCCTATCCTCTTCATTCATATATACTTCACATACTTTCGCCTAAGCCATCTCACTTTAATATATATGTTTTGCAGTGTAATTATGACTATCAACCGCCAAATGCAGTCATGTCAATGTGATAGTAGCCCGGTTATAAAAGTGCGAAGATAAAGAGAGAGCCCAAAATTCAAGTACGTGAGAATTTTGTGGCTCTCTTTTCTTTATCTAAATTTTCTCTCAACATATGCAAGAAGTTGATAGAACCCAGTTGCCATGATACATAAAATCACAATAGACATAATTACCCAATCCAGCTTAAACACCTGACTTCCATAGATAATTAGATATCCTAAGCCGGCCTTAGCTGCTAAGAATTCGCCTATAATTACTCCCACTAACGATAGTCCTATATTTACTTTCATAATACTGATAATGGATGGAATATTTGAAGGAATAATTACTTTAAATAATACATCCTTTTTCGTTCCACCAAGTGTCTTGATTAATTTTATTTTATCTTCTTCAACCCCTCTAAAATCGGAGTATAAAGAAATAATAGTCCCGAAAACTGCAACAGACATAGTTATGTAAGTACTATCAAAATGTTGATCAAAATGCCCATAATTTATTAAGACTAGGGGCTTTTGTGTTGACATATTATGTAATTTATTGTATAATAATCTTGCCTATGTACATGCCCTGCTCCGCCTCACTCACGGTGCGGGGTTTTTTTATTCTTCCCTTACCCAGCCAATAGGGATTTTCATTTTTAGTTTCAAATAAATAAATCTTGCAAATAATGTAAAATGATAATAAACTATCTTAATATGAAATATCAAATATACCAAGGAGGAATTTTATGAAAAAGCTATTGTCTCTATTATTAATTTTTATGATATGCTTTGCGTTTATGCCAAGTTCAGTAAGTGCCGCGGTAAAATTAAATAAATCAAAGGCAACAATGGAAGTAGATTCAACAATAAAATTAAAAATAAGTGGTACTACATCAACTATATCATGGAAAACTAGTAAAAAGTCAGTGGCTACAGTGACCAGTGGCGGAACCGTTACGGCAAAGGCAGAGGGAAACGCTACAATTGCAGCAACAGTAAAAGGTAAAAAATATTCTTGTAAAATTACAGTAGTTGATAATGGTGAAACATCCGGTAATGACTTATTAGACTACATATCGACTCTTAGTGAATTTGAAGACTACCTAAATAAAGAATATGCATCCGTCACAACTGACATGGGTACCATAAAAATCGAACACAGTATTTACGATGGCAACTCGGAACTGTTCCCCGAAGATTACAGTATTTCATCGGAATGGGACGGTGTATCCCCTTATGACATACAATACTCAAATTCCTATACTCAAACTGAAAAGGACAGTGTTAAGAAAATTTTACGCAAGGTGCAAGAGTGTATATATAAAGATGCTATTTCTTTATTTCCAAGTAAAAAAGTAGCTGGTGGTTTTATACACTCGTGGTATGAATACCCAAGTGTAAGAGTTGGATACAAAGCTATTAGATTTTTATCGTGGTGTAATTTTACTGACTCGGGAGATATATACGCATATAAAACATCGAAAATCGGTGAATTCAAATGGTTGTCAATATATGATGATTATGATTTTACCAAATAGAAAATATATAATTACGGTACTTCCCTCTCTTAACCGGGAGGGATTTTTATTTGAAAATAAATGGATTAATTTACAAATAGTTATTGACATATGTACTTTAAAGTACTATAATAAGTATATAAGAAATAGCAAATAAATCAAACACCGGAGGTAGTAAGATGAAAGAAATTAGCATTAGTGAATTAGAAAAAGAGTTAAAAGAAACATGGTACCAAAAAAGTGATATAAAACTTTGGGAAAATCACGGAATGAGAAGATTGTATCTTACTACCTATACGGGAAGCGGATACGTTTCAGACAAAACATTTTTAACATTGGATAGCGAAAGCAAGATTATAAGTATTAGCAAAGATAGAACTTGGAAAGCAACAAACGAATTATTCGAGAAGTATAACGGATACAAGGTTATAATATAGCATTAAAATAGGATTAATCTAAGAGTAAATTAAGTAATTTTCTCTTGTTAATATTTCAATACACTATGTGTATCGGTTAAAGGTTAGATTAATCCTATTCACATTTTATCAGTATAATATAATAACTGTCAACATATTTTTACATTAATTTAAGGCTGCCCTATCGGCATCGGGGGAAAGGTGGAAATATGAATATCACAGGAATTAGAAAGGCTATCATAGCTTATAATCAAGCAGAACAAAGCACTATGCTCCATGCAAGATTTTATTTAAATATTGAGAAGTATGAGGTATGGGTAGATTTATTTGGGGATAGAAACGGATATACTAAATATAGCGATAATAACATAGTTGAGATATTCCCAGAGCGTAAATTAGAATACAGTGAAAAATTAACTATGGCTGCACTTAACAAATTTTGCATTGAGGAAATTAACGAACATGGTGGAAAAATAGAAGAGTTTATTACACTCGTGGAATATGCCAAAATTAATAGTATTGATTCTGTTATCGTTAGACATAAGGCACAGCGTGGTGGATTTAGTACAGCTAAAAAAATTGGTAGAGATTGGTTTATAGACAAGAATGAGAAATATATTGATAATCGTGTCAAGTCTGGAAAATATAAAGATTGGAGGAATAAAGATGAAAAGAATAGTAGCAATGATCTTATTTAATAAAGGTAACTTTAAAAAATTAAGTAATAAAACATTGTAGTAATAAATTAAAATTAGCGAGGTAATCATAATGAAAATTAAAGAATTAACAAGTGTAATATTTGATAAAGTGACTATATATAAAGCAAGTGGTGAAGGCTTTGAAGATATTTATAAAGGCAGCACAAATAGTGTTCCGTCAAACATATTAGAAATGAGAGTTAGAATTATTGGAGCATCAAAAAAAGGAGTTATAGATATACAAGTGTTTTAAAAAATGCCCCTACCAACTATCATATTGGTTAGGGGCATTCATGTTATTTTATTCTTTTATCAGCCAAGGCTCCAATCGTTAACTTTCCGATTCGAGTACCATTATCTTGTATATCCTTACCCCACCCAATCATATTCCAGTAAATTAATACAGCTATTCTAACCTCTGGTCCATAACTGCCATTAATTTTCAGTGGTGTAATTCCTTCGATTTTTGGAAGTACTGCATTAAGTTTTTCTTGTGCCCACTTAATATCTTCTTTGGATGATTCTGGTGTAATTGTCTTAGTAGGCACCAAACATTTTTCTAACTCTTTTTTTACATCTTCACGGAAGGTGTCCATGCTCTTTCCATGCTTCGGGAACCATTGCATAACATCAGCATGATTTGATCCATATCCAAGTGCGTATACTTCGCTGTGGCAGACAATGTCTTGCACAGGATCCAGTTTGTTTTCTTTGCATAGTAATGCAAATAATTCTACTGCGTTTCTATATACCTTAGAAAAATACTCTTCATTCTTTGCTATATCATATCCAATCATGGTACCACCATTGTATTTATGTCCTGTTGGTTCGCAAATTTCAATTCCTATTGAACAGGAATTATACGATCCTTTCGCTCCTAATCCTACGTGCCAACCTTTGTAGTCCCAGGGTAGTACTTGAACAACTCTATCATTTTCAACAAAACCATGTACGCAAACTTCGGCGGTCGAATTATCCCACTGAGCTATCAGAACATTTGCACTCGGCTGAGCGCATCCCAAAGAGTGTAATACCAACTTTGTGACCTTTATCTTTGTTGCATTTGTATAGCAGCGGTTTTGTGTCATAAATCTTTTGACTAAATTCATTCTTCTAGGCCTTCTTCCTTTATGGTTGCTTTATCTTCCACTTGTTTTTCACCAAGTAGTTTCTTTCCTGCAGTATCTATAAAATCCCCTGATATTTTCAAACCTTTTATAAGTATATATGGCACTTTATAACCTAAATCTTTTAGATTTTCGAGTATGCTAACTATTTCATTTACTATAAGAGTCGCAAGCGTAAACCATCCCATCCATATCATGAAACCTAAGTTTATTCCCAAAATGTCGCCCAGCTTAATAAATACAAATGAACACCCGAATGCAATCGCAATTATAACCCAGTATCCTGTTTTCTTTGCGATTCCGCGAATACCGATTGCAGAGCTTCCCTCATTTTTCTTCCTTGCCTTTGCCCATCCTGTAATCCAGTCAGCTATATTTAATCCCAAGTAAAAGGCAAATAAAAACCAAAACTGACCAAATATTAAAGTCATTGCACTTATAATTAAACCGCCTGCTCCTTTGATACTGCTTGATATTTTTTCCATTTTCTTTCCTTCTTTCTTTTATTTTTTTTGTATTAAAAAGGCACCCTCTCGGATGCCTTAATGAAACACCAATATAATTTCATTGAACATGATATTTTGATTAAATTCTCTTTTTATTAGACTAATCTTTAAACATTCCACTTATCCATATGTTTCCACCGCCATTAATATAATCATAAGGATTTATAAGATTATGATCTTTATCATATACATTAATAATAGTATGGTCTAATCCTACTGATGCACCAACAGTATAACCTTCGGCTCCCATTGTTTCGTCTGGAGTAACGCTAAATGATATTACCTTACTATATCCCGTATAATATATAATAATATTTTTATCTGTAGTCTCTACTTTTAATATGTTTAATGGCTCGTGTCCATCATTATCAAGCAGATACCAACCATCACCTGAATTTCTTATCGTTCCACCTATAAAACAATATTCAGATTCTAGTTTTTTTAGATATATACGGTTTAATAAAAGCATTGTAATGGAAATTAATATTAATGATATAATCGAAATTATTATTATTTTTTTCATTGGCTTTACCTCTAATTACATTATATACCATATTAGTCAATTAATATAAAGTAAACTTATGAATTTTATGTTATATTATATTAACCAGACTTACTAATTTACCAGCTCTACCAGCTTTAACAACCTTAGCAACAACTGTACCTGCTGTTGGATTTATAGTTCTAGCAAATAAACCACTTGTACTAGTAATTAATAAATCACTATCATAAACATCTGTTGTGGTTCTTAACATAGCCAAGCCTTTAGTACATATATAACCAGTAGTTGTTGAGTCTTTAACATATGCCCCAATACAATTCAAAGCTCCTGCCGTACTAACAAAAGTAAATTGACCTGCCGTACTATCAGGCATTGCTCCATATCTTTTTGTTATCCCAGAAACACTAGGTAATGCCTTTATTACGCTTTCAAATCTTTTTATTAAATTATTTGAATAAATGTTTTCATCACTAAGATATACTTCTGATATAAAGCAATATATTAATGCGTTTGCTGATTGTTCATATGGTGCATCAATCATCTGTGGTTCCAAAGTAATAGTATTAATAAATCCTTCAAATTGTGGTATTTCAATAACTTGATTTGGATTGTTAATTAGTTCTACAAGTTTTATAGGAATATCATTTAAATAAATCAACATTACCATAGGTCTTGCCATTGAAGCCACTGTATAATTAAAATTTATTGCAGTAGAAATATTAATATAGCGAGGTACTACAGGAGGTCTTGATGATATAAAAGCTTCATTAATAATTTTTCTTGACAAGTCTTCATACGTCATTTTTGTTGGATGAACACCATCTGTAAACAATCCAGATATTGGTTTTCCATCATTATTTATATCATTTGTATAAGTAAAATAATCTATTAATGTCATACTTGGAGTGTTTTGTGATTTTTCTAACAACCATGTGTTGTATTGTTTTACTAGTGCTAGTTTTGTTGCATCCATAGAACTGTGTGCTCCTATATTAAATACTATAGGATATATATTATTTGCTATAGCACTATTAATACAATATTCAGCATCTGTAATAATGTCAGTATAATTCCTTGGAAAAAATACGTCATTAATCCCACATATAATAATTACAAAATGAGGTTTTTTAGAGAGAGTGGATGTTGGCGTTAATCCAGCATCTGTTTGAGCTAAAACGTCTCTATTCCATCTAGTTCTAATCTGATCCCATCTTTGTCCTCCGTATCCGTGATTAAAAATTTTACATTTTGTATGTTGTTCTATATGATATGATATTTGACCAGTACTATTTAATAAATTAGCATTATAAGTTCCTGCACCATCACTATCCAATCTACCATGTAAAGCAGGATGCCCTTCTGCAATACTATCTCCGATAATAACACCAATAGGCATATTAAATTTAATGTTATTAATACCTAAAGAATCTCCGTCAAACGCCCACCCACTATTTGCAGCTCCATCAATTGTCATTATACCATTACAAGCCTTTTCACCACTAAAAGTACTATAATGTGTTCCGACTTCACTATTAAATGTTAACGGTAATGTTCTTTTGTTTTTCATATTATTGAGATTATAAAAATTGTTTTTAGCATTACTATTTAGCACACTTGTTTTAACTTCATTTACCGCCCCAACTAAATTAGTTTTTAATGTGGTTGTTAGACCGGATAGGTTGCCTATAGATGTTCTAAAAGTTTTAATTGATTTGAGTATTTTACCAAAAATAGTCTTAGATTTTTCGCCCGACACAATATCAGCTTCAACGGTAGCTTCTGTAAAAACTGTAGTGCTTTCACTAATATCTGTGCTCGTATGATTGTCAATATAGGCAAAAATGTCTTGCGCTTTACCTGTGGGATCATAAACATTTTTAAACATATCACCGCCGACACCATCAGTACCCTTCAAACCTTGAATTCCCTGGATACCTTGGTCTCCCTTGTCACCTTTTATTCCTTGGATACCTTGTATGCCTTGGTCTCCTTTTAACCCTTGTAAACCTGTTGTGCCTGCATCCCCTTTAGCACCAGTGCTACCTGTATCTCCTTTTAACCCTTGTAAACCCGTATCACCCTTTACAGCAATTATTAACCAATTGGTAGTATTAGTTGGTAAGACACCTGTACAAGCAAGTTTACATTGATACGTACTACCTAGATACGTAACCTTATTACCGATAATATATGCAGTAGCCGGTACATAAGCTTCGCATAATTTGTATGCGTTGTAGTATGATTGTCGAGCTACTTCATTTGTTCCCCTGATAGTTTCGGAAGAAAGTCGTTCACCTTCTTTTGTTGCACGGGTAGACTCTGCAGTGGACCTTGCGGTTTCAGATGTGCCTCTTGATGTTTCGTTAGTTGTACGTGTATTTTCTTGAGATACCCTTGTGGTTTCTGCTGTTCCTCTGGCTGTTTCATTGGTTACTCTTACACCTTCGGCAGTACCCCTTGCGGTTTCGCTAGTTACCCTTACAGCTTCTACACTAACACGAGATGTTTCATTATTTTTTCTAGTGGTTTCATTTGTTCCACGAGTAGTTTCGGCTGTTACCCTTGCAGCTTCAACGGTCGCTCTACTTGACTCGGCTGTCGCCCTTGCGGTTTCAACCGTTACTCTTCCACTTTCGGCAGCAACCCGATTTGTTTCGGCTGTTCCTCTACTTGTTTCGCTAGTCTTTCTAGCGTTTTCTTGCGTAGTTCTGGTTGACTCTGCTGATACACGACCAGACTCGCTTGTAGCCCTAAGTGCTTCTGCATTTGCTACATTTGTACCAACCACATTTACGTTCGATATTGCCGAAGCACTATCTACCTTTATCTGATTAAAAGTAGAATTTATGGTATTCATTGTAGCTTCTGCTCCTTCTATAATTGGCAGTGCTTTTTCAATTAATATCATTGATTCAATGAATGATTGGTAATCATCTGTATTAGTAATGTGTGTATCATTATGTACATTTTGTTGAATAGCCAAAGGGAAAGTTGCACTTGTAAATGATTTACCATCATTAATTAAGATAATCTCACAATATCCCTCTCCTTCAGATTTTTGCATTGACTCATTTACCAAAACATGCACCGTATTCCCGACAACCGTACAAGGCACATCGCTGTTTATTTCGGAGTGGTCAGCTCTTAACATTCTGATAGATGGTACTATGCCGGAAGGTATTTCTAATAATCCACCATTATCGTAAATGCTGATAATTAAGGTTATGACATTTATGCACCCTCGCTTTATTGTTACCTTGTCATTGGTCTTAGAATTGTTGGCATAAAGTGTTAGTTTCCTTGTTATGTTCATTATGTCACTCATTCAGTCACCTCTTCTTTCGCTTTATCTTCTTCGTCAATTATCTCAATTGACTTATCTATAATTTGCGCGCTTAATGCTATTGCTTTACAATTGCTTATTCCCTTAACTGTAAGAGAGTCTAAAAGATTTGTTAATTCTAACATCTGTTCAAACGTATATATTACTTTTTTCATTTTTTCCCCTCTCGCTTATGATGAACTATTTGCATTAATTAGCCCATTTGTATTCATTGCTGTTAATAATTCGTTAAACCTAATTGCCAAAAATGGGAGGGTAACGCTTGCGGTGTATACCTTGTCAACTATTTGTCTTTGTACAGGAGATGCACTGAAAAACCCTATTTTTGAAACTCCCATTTTTATTTCGCTTCCCGTATATCCAATATTTATATATTGCTGTTTCATATAAAGATAAGATGATGCAGCATAATTTTCTTCACCTATAAATATCTGGTTTCCGGTAAATCCTATTATTTCTCTCGTAATAGTCCCTGTCTTACCATATATCTTTCCGCTTATAGCTGTTATAGTAATATCCGAATCATCGATAGTAACAGCTCCGTTGGTAAATTTTGCACCTGTAATTGTTCCACCGGCTTTAATGCTTTCAGCCACGATTGAATTTGCTTTAAGGTTTCCTCCGTCAATTTCAACCGTGCCTGGAGTTTCAAGCGAAGCAAATGTTGCATAGCCGAACAAATTAAGTTTACTTGCGGATATTTTTATGCTCTCGGCGGTCTGATTAATTTCAGATATTATCTTTCCCTTTTCTACTCTAAGGCTAATTAAATTCGCTTGTTGTGTAATTGTAGACTCTGCAGTAGTTAAGTCCCTATCTATGGCGCTAACAGTTAATTGTATCTGGTCTGCTGTTAAATCAAGGCTTGCAATATTTTGGCTAAGAGTATTATTATTGTTTGTTACGGTCGCACTTATTCCGTCGGCTTTAAGAGATAGAGAAGTAATATCTTTACTTAAATCTGTATTTACCCTCTCCACTGTCCCGGATATTTCACTTGCTGTTTGTCGGAAAGTAGAATTATTTTTCTCTATCATTTCGTAAATTCCACCGCTACTTCCATACAACTCTGAAATAAATTTACTAAATAATTCTTTATCATCTTTTCTGTACTCTGATGCATATTTAGTAATGGATCTGCCGGCCTTATCAACTGTTTCTTTTACCGCAACAATCTTATTTTCTACCTCTGTAAATTTTCCTTTTAAACCTTGCACTGATGTGCCAAATTCCACTTGTCTAAATCTATTTGTTAGGCAATCGTATTTGTAGGCTGTAACGTTGGTCAAGAGGTCAACTCTCATTGCAAGATGCTTTACTTTTACCGTATCCCCTAACTCAACAATTCCTTCTAGATGTGCTTCCAGATTATAATTTATTTGTGGATATTGATTGGTATTTATATAAGCTTGTGCTTGCGTCCTAAGGTCTGTAATAACTTTAGTGTTATAACTTGCCTTTGCGGTCGCAAGGTCTGCTGTTGCCTGTATCAAGTCGGTTTGAGTAGAGTCACGCACCGCCAATGTGGTTGCTTTATCAGTAGTCATTGCGGTTATGTTATCATCGATTAAAGGTATTTGTGCTTCAATAACTGCCTTTTCTTTTAGTTCGGCATCTGATGTTCCCAACTGTGACAATCTTGTCTGCAAGGTCGTTTTCTCGCTCTGCAGGCTTGCAATAGTTCCATCGTATGCGTTATATTTTGCGGTTAATATTTCTACACTGTTTTTTAATGTAGCTTCGAGTGTAGTATTAGTCTCAATATCTTCTTCTAATAATTTAACTTCATCTTCCAAGGTTTCAGATAGTTCAAACTCAATAGTTTTTTCGTATCCCCTTTGGTAGCTGTGTATTACGGATAGGTATCCTTCTGGTAGTCTTGTACCGTTATATCCCACAGGTATTAGCTTGGTTACAACATCATCCCAAGTTTCAGTTACTTCACAATTAGCTAAATTTTTACCGTGTGAGATAACTACTCCACGATCAGCACTAACCTGATTGTTTTCCCGATAGCACAACCACGCTTTAATCGAAATTGTAATGTTAACAACTGGATTAAATATTCGATATCCCTTTTTCCCTGTCAAAGTATCGACTATTAAAATATTATCCTGGACTAAATAATCTTTATATTTCAGTGGGGCTTCAAGTTCAAGATACTCTTCTTCAATATTGCTTGTAATGATAGCTTCATCCGGATTTAATATTTTTTCACCGTTGGTAGTAAAATCGGTATCTGATGCTTTAAAAACTTTTATCATAGCCACCTACTCCTTACTATCGTTTTGACTTCTGTAACGGTTCCTGTTCCTCCGAACGTAATTAAATTTTCTCCTGGTAATAATTCTGGAAAAGTGCCTACCATTAATCTATTTTGCGGTAGCGTTCCTTTGGTGGCTTCCTGTTCCTCACTATCCAGGGTGATATATCCGTTTACAGAAAGAAGAGTACAGACCGCAATACCATTAATATTTACAATTATTTGCCCTGATCCGGTAATCGTTATTAGTGGTAGGCACTCCGTGTTACCTTGGTTAATTAATGTTCTTGATGTGGTTTCTTCATCTTCTGTCGAGTGTTTATACGGTTGCACAAAAAAAGGCACGTTCGCTGTTCGAAAACGAATTGCCTTTTCATAATCCACTTGATTTAAAATGTAAGCATCATAATATTTCTCTGGTTCATTGCTCAAAACAAGTCTTCCGCTACCGTCTAGCCAATCATCAACGTTTTGGATGTCTGCACCTTTAAAGCCAATAGGGATATTAATTTCGTATGCTTTATATCCAAGTACATCAATTTTACTTTTGCTGCTTCCGTCAACCTCATTAATATTATATCGTTTTGGTGGTTTTGTAATTGGAGGAAGATTTTGAACGATGATTCCCATATCATCTGATTGGATTTCTTTAAATATAAAATAACTCATATGATTCCTCCTATCGTATCATTTTGTTTACAGTGTCTTCCACTATTTTTCCTATTACTTTTTCGTTAAGTTTCAGAGTTACTTCCTTAACTGCTGATTTCATTGCATCTTTAATTAAGCTATAATCTATATTTATAGTAGCTTGTGGGCTCGTACTTGAAGTGCTTGGATTGTAGTATTGCATCATTTCATCAAGAGATTTAGTTTTGTATATTTGATTTGCTTCCCACACATTAACACCAAGATCGTTTGTCATATGATTTTTAATTGCTAGTTTCATCTGATCTTCTGATGCGGTAACTTCATTGTATTTTAGAGCGTTATTAATTTTAAACTCTGCAAGATCTGCTGCATAAATTTCTTTAGCGTTGGCAAGTGCTAGTTCCTTCTGGTCCGCTAGATATGTTTTGTATCCCGCTTGGCTATCTTCAAGAGCTGTTGTTTCTAGTTCTTGTTTCTCGGCTAATTCTTCTAGTTTTAAGGTTAATCTACTTTGGATATCTACTTTTTCAGCTTCATATTCCTCTGTAGCCTTTAACTCTTTGGCGGTTTTTTCCTTTTCAAGAACATCAATTTCGGCATCGTAAGCATCATTAATACCGTCTTTTTTCTCTTCTAGAATATCTATCTGCAAATCTCGTTCTTCTTTTAACCGTTCTTTTGCGGTTTCCTCTTCGAATTCTACTAGGTCCGCTTGCGCCTGTAATTTATCTTCTGTGGTTTCGGCAGATGCAATTTGCAATTCTAACTCTGCCCTTTTGTTTACTTCCTCTTTTAGCTTTGCGGCTCTGTCCTCGGCTTCGGATTGTGCAATAATATCATCTATTTCACTTTGCACCGCTCCTATTTCAATTGCGTGCAAAACATCTTTAGCGGTTTTCTTTGCCGCATAATCTGCTGCATACAAAGCCTTTTTACGTTCAAGTGTCTTTTCGGCATCTTCAATCTCTTTTTTGGATGCGTCTTCTATTAGTTTTGTTTTGGCTTTCTGCGCCTTTTCTAAGGCTTTTTGTTCTGCCTTTATGGATTTGTCAAGTTCCTTTTCAGATTGCTCGTAAACTTCTTGTACGAGGTCTATCCTATCATCAAGACTTGCTTCTTGTGCTTTGTTCTGCTCTTCCAATGCCGCCGCGTATTTCTCTGTAAAATCAGTAACTTGATTTGTAGCTCCATTCATTGACGCTGAAAGTTTACTAATATATTTGTCGTTTGATTCCCACTGTTTGTCACTTGCACTTATTGTATTGTTTAATATCCGCATTTCTTCATCAATTGCTGTTAGGTCAGCTCTCGTGGTTTTCATACTCTTATTAGCTGAATCTATTGCAATTTTATCTTTATCAAATGCACTAACCGTTTCGCCCTCTGATACTCCAAGATTTGCGAGATTATATTGCAATTGTTGCAACCTTAAATTTTTGTTTATTCTTTCTTCAATAAGTTCGTTTAGCCTAATTTCTGCTGTTGATCTTGCCTCTGCGATTTCTGTATAATTTTTTTCAGCTGCTTGTATAAGATACAGTTCTTTTTGCGAATCAATTAGCTTATCCACTGCCCCACTTTGCAGACTAAGAAGTCCTGTTTGTTCGTTTATAGAGAGGTTTAATTCTGGTAATTTTTCATTTAATTGATTAACAAGTGAAATCATTTGTTGCTTTTCAGAATTAGTTTTATCCTCTTTGTCAGCAAGTTCATATAATCTATCTGATAAAATGCTAAGAGCTCCGTACTGTGCTTCTATACTTTCAGTTTCTTCATCCCAATCTTTGGTTCTGTCCTCTATTCCCTCTCGCAATTCTTTGCTTTTGTCAATTAACTCTTGCGTTTTAGCTGTTAGCTTACTTACTTCTTCGGCGGCTTCGTCTGCACTTTTTGCGTAAGAATATATGGCTGTCCCCGCACCAATTACTAAACTTGCGATAGCGCCAATAACACTTGCTTTTGTTACCGTGTTCAATCCTACCGTTGCAACTGTAGCAGCTTGCGTTGCTGTGGTCAATGTCCTATAAGCTGCGGCTGCATATTCAATTCCATCGGCTGCTTTCTTGGCTATAAGTGCCGCCGTAATTCCTTTTAATCCGGCCGCTATTAAATCTGCATTATCAACCATCCAAATAAAAGCGTCTACCACATTTTCGAGCGCTCCACCGGCAAAGTCTGCAAATTCATCACTCGTTTCGCTTATCTTTTCAGATACTTTTTCTAGTCCTTCAACCATTGCAGGTGCTAGTTCAATTCCAACGTTACGTTTTGCAATATCTAGTTGCTGATAAAACCTCTGCAGAGCATCGTCCGTTTCTCCGAGTGATTTCAATGTATCATTAGAGAGGATTGCTCCCATGTTCTTTGCTTCTTCGGTAAACTTTGCTACACCGGCAGTACCGATTGCAATTAATGGATTAAGATCCTGTGCTGACTTACCGAAAAGCTTCATTGATAATGCGTCACGTTCAGTTTCATTGGTCATTTTTCCAAGAGCATCAATGGATTTCCAATATACTTCTTCACTGTCTAAAAGATTTCCGTTTCCATCCTTAATCTCTACACCTAACCTTTTATAGGCTTCTACGTAATCTACAGTGCCTTTTTGAGCGCTCGACATGGACTTAATATTCTTGGCCATCGTCTTTGTCATGTCCTCTAAGGATGTATCTGTTAACTCTGCCATATAATTATAAGCTTGTAACTTGTCGGTGCCGATGCCTGTTTGAGTGGACATGGTTAGCATATTATCCGCATATGCTGCAGTATCTTTTACAAGATTGACGATTGCTTTTCCTGTATTTTTTGCAGAACTTGCTAGTGCTTGCACTCCGGCTATGATCGCGGTACCTGTCAGATTTGCTTTTAACACTTCACCGAACGTGGAAGTTTCCTTCTTGGCCGCCTTTACTTCTTTTCCATATGCATCTATAGACTTTGCTGTGCCATTTGTGGAGGCCTTGGCTTGATCAAGGTACTTTTCATTGGTTTTAAGTTCTCTGTTTAACTTTTCCAGATCAGAATAAGCATAATTTAATTGTCTCTGCCATTCTTGCGCCTTGTCAGAGCTTTCACCATATTGTTTGTTTGCATCTATTAATGCCCCTCTTAATATTTGCAACTTCTTTTCTTGCTCTGTCTGGTGCTTAGCCAATGTACTGTTTTTTGCATTTAAGGCATCAATTGAATTTGCGTTACCATAAAATTCTGCTGAAACCGCCTTTAATTCACTGCGTAGGACGCTCTGACTCGTATTTACATTGTCTATTGCTTGTCTATATTCTTTCTCACCATCTAAAGTAATGGTAGCACCTATATTCGGTTTATTTGCCATGGTTCCTCCTTAAAATGGTATAGCTTCGTCAATAGAAACTTCTTTATCTTCTTTCATCCAGCCATTAAATATTGCATGTTCGTTCCTTAATGTGCTAAGCTCAGATATTGTCATATTCCATACTTCTGACTTTGAAAACCCAAGTACTGTAGTTCCGATATAAAACCAATATTCAACATTGAGATATTCATGTTCCGTACACACTCGCTCTTTTTTTGCAACTTCAATTTTTTTAGATTTTATCTGGTCTATATATGTGTTTATCAGTAGCAAACTGTAATATTCAATCTTATTTTTTAAAGTAACATTTTCTATGTAAATTTTTTCATTTTTTCCATGTCTTCTCAAATGATCCTCTATCAGATATTTTAATAGTAGTTTTACGGATGCTATCCTCGTTCTAGGTTCTAATGTTTTTTCCATTAATTCGCTTAATGGCATTTGAACTTTATCTTGCAATTCATCAATTACATTCAGCGTAAATAAAAGATGGTAAGTATTGTTTTCAATTTCTATAGGTGTTCCTTTTTGATTTAAGTATCTCATGGCTACCTCAATTTCTTAAAAAGTGGGGTGGATTTCTCCACCCCACATCATGACTAAACTGTTTTTACTACTATAATCTCAGTTGTTTGTGAAGACTTCCCTGTTTCCTGTGCAACAATTGTTAATTTCTTAGTCCCAATTGCTACGTTAATAGCAGCGGATGCGGTTCCACTAACAAGTGTCTGACTAAGTACTCCGTCAATGTACAATTGGATTGTATGATTTGCAGCGGTTGCGGCAACCGTTACCGATACTGCTGTTAATCCACCGAATGTATAATACCTTACAGCTGATCCAAATGCAGGAGATAATGTGCCGCCTGTTCCTGTTAATAACAATGCTGATAGACCGGCCGATGAAGAAACAGGATTACCAGACTTGGCATTCAGGTATGATATGGCATCTGCTTCCGTTGCAAATGTCTGCTCTTTCTTCCAATCTCCATTACTATCTTTCATAATAGTTCCTTCAATTGTAGGAGTAGAAAATTCTACGTTTTCACCCTTTGTCTTGTTATTGTCATTAGGCTCGCTGAATTGTACTTTTGGGAACCATACAGCACGATATTTTCTCACTCTATTAAGTACCTTTGCCCCGTAAAACCCAATACCTACATACGGGCATTGATCATTTTCATTGCCTGTGACTTCGCCTGTGGCTTCGATTGTATGGCCCAGAAATTCTCTTTGTACAATGTCGCTTAAATCATCTACTCCTAACGTAATCTTTCCACGCTTAAACGACTTGTCACTTTCCGATACTGCATCATCTGAATACAACTCTGCGTTGTTTGTTTCAATGGCAATATCTGCTTGAATGGCTTTCCCAATTACACCACTTGAAGCACCCTTGTATACAGGGTATTTTAATCCTACCTTTGGCATTTAATTAATCCTCCGTTTCTGATTGTCCCTCAATTTCACACTGAAATATCAGATGATTTTTTTCATCTTCATAAAGCGTTGTGATATTGGGATATGTGAATCCGGCTTTAAAAAGCTTTGCTCGAACCCGTTTTTTAAGTGTCATAAAATTAAAACCACTCGGTGTGAACAAGTGTATTTGCAAATAAGCCACATCAATCTGCGGCTCATTGTCAGCAAATGTCTCTGCTCTTTCATCCTCGTAGTTGAATGTAAAATAAATTGTATTTGGTGTAGATCCCGGTGGTGGCTTGTAGACATTAAATTCCACGGGATAAGTTAATGTACTAAGTGTATTAATAATTAAGTTGTTTACGTTCATAATCCATTCACCGCCTTGTTAAAACCTTCTTGCAATTTATTTGATATTTCATCGGCTGCATCGTTTACCGTACTTTGCATCATTGGTTTTGCCGGCATATTACTAGTTCCATACTCGAAATATGCAACTAAATCCATGTTTCTTAAGGTAACTTTTTTTCTATTCTTTAGTTGCTTTGCTGTAATTCCGTTATTTGAATATTTCCAATGTCCGCTAGTGGTATTTCCTGTTGGCCTAACCGCTACATACCAACCATATTTATTTTTGTCTAAGGTAGTTTTTTTAACTGACCTTCCAACTTCTGCGCTAATTCTTTGGGTAAATGCCCGACTAACATACTTAATTAGAACAGGGGCTGCTTCATTCAATATTTGCTTAGCTATTTCATCATAATTTTCAAGCTTTTCAAGTTGCCTAATGAGATCCACATCACCGTTAAATTCAAACCGTGCCACCTGATCACCGCCTTTGGCAAGTTAAATTAATTGTTTCCTTACCCTCTGCGCTATGAGTACGTTTTATCTCATACGTTCTACCGTTTTTTTCATCTATCAGAGTGTCTTGCTCTTCATAATTGCACGCCATGATTTCAATGATAATATCTGCTGTGTATCCTTTTTGATCAGCAAGTGTTTCATCTGCTCTAGTAGTGCTTTTAAAGTTTGCGGGTATCCCACCAATAAAAATTGGTACACTTGTTGTAAATCCATCGGAATCAGTTGTCTCAGTATATCCGTTTGGGATTTTTACAGAGTCATTCCACATTTAAGCACCTACTCCCGGTATAGAGGTAATTTCTTTTATGAGTGCCAAGTCTTCAATGGTTAGAAACTTAAGATAAAATCTTAGGTCCTGGTACATCTTTATATACTCATCCGTGTCCGCTCGGTCATTACCTCTATATGCCTTGACATAGCAAGTAATTGCGTTAAGTAACTGTTCATTATCGCTCTGGATAACCTCTTTTATGACTCCGCTAGCCATCAAATCAGCTTTAGAAGAGTTAATAAGGTCTTGAATATCATCGTTGTAAACAGTTATTCCGGCTGCAATCCCACATTTTAATTTGATTTTTTCTAACATTTTTCACCTACTTAATAGAAAACAGGAGGACTAAACCCCCTGTTGTTCCAAGAATTCCGTTATGATCTCCGCTTTCAGTGTCTTGGTTATGGTATACCCAAGGCTTGAAGCCAATAGATTAATATTGGCTATCGTCATGGCTTCAAGTTCAGACTGAGTATACCTAACTATTCCCCCGTTACTGTAAACTCCGCTTTAACAATTGCGCCTGCATCAACTGTCTGGATATCAAGTCTTTCTCTAACCTTAATACCTGTTTGGTCTTTGCCCCAAAGGTCGCCTGCTTCGGTAGAAATTTCAATTGATAATGTTTCTCTATCAAAGATTGTAATTGCTTCGGCTAAGTCACCGCAAATAATAGGGAATTTGTGGCCCGTTACTATTTCCCCTGTAAGTATGGGTTTATTTGGTAATACTTTATCAGATACTTTAGTGATAGGATATTTTCCAAATAATAGCATTTGGGTTGCCTGTGTTGGGTTTGGTTGTAATACATATTTCCCATCAAGGTCTTTTAAAGTATCTAGCCAATTGAAACCGCTTTGGTTAGTGACAACTTTTGCTCCAACTGCAATTGCGGGATCAAGTGTAAGGTTGAAAATTTTCTTCAAATCGTCAATTCCGGTAACCGCAATTTCTTTACCTGCTGTGATAATATTTACCTGTGCTAAAATCAGAGCATTTCTTGTTGCTTTTGCTTTCTTAGCAATCCATTTTTTCAAATAACTTATGATGTTCTCGGCTGTATCTTGCAAAAGTTCTCTTGACACTTTTAAAATACCGCCTTTTTTCTTGATAGCGTAGACGATCTTCTCAAACTGTGGAGTTGAAATGTCCGGGAACTGTGCTGCCTCATCCACATTATCAAACGGAACTTGATCTGCTTGCTTCTCAATCACTCTGGAACCTGTTGATGTAGTTACTGTTTCCACGTTTACGAGATTTTCAAGAGCGTCTTCGGAGCGTCTTAACTCTTTGATTTTTGTGGAAATATCCTGTGGAACTGTCAATCCACCATCAGCCGGCGCACCCTCCGTCATGGAGTTTAAGATTTCCATGTCTGCTGCAGCTACATTTTCTTTTTTAATCCCGGCTTTGATTGCATTTACAAATGAGTTTGCAAGTTTCTTTGCTTTATCAATTGCGTTATCGAGTGGTTTAAGTGGCTCTGCCGAAATTGGCTCGCCTTCGCCCTCTAAATCATAGAGTAAGTCGAATTTGGCTTGCATTGTTACTAATTCAGCCTTTGCAGTTGTCGCTTCCGCAACCTTATCTTCTGCTACCAGGTTCTTAACCTGTTGTTTCTTTGCATTGATATCATCAAGCATTTTCTTTAATTTTGGATCCATCTTATTTTTCCTCTTTCTTTCTTGGATAGTTATTTTGTTATATTAAAAAAGGACATTAGATTAAATCTAAGTCCTCTAATAATTGGTTTTTAAATTTTTCATGATTGTTTGCTTCAATTTGTGACTTTTGCCTTTCGTTCTTTGCAAACTCTATTTTTTCTTTACTAAGCATTCCGCTCATGTCATTGCCAAAACTTAAATCAGCACTCATAAAGAGTACTTCATCAATTAAACCTTTTTCTTTAGCTTCTTGTGCTGTCAGCCATGTGGTCTTATCCATCATTTCAAGAGTTTCTTCTGCGCTCATACCACTCTTGGTCATGTAGGTATTGGCTATAGATTGATTGGCTTTCTTAAGCATTTCAGATGCTTTATCCATTTCATGGTAATCACCACTTGCACCATATACTGCTACGTTATGTACCATCATTAATGCACTTGGCATCATGGAACATTTCCCTCCCATGGCTACTTCACTTGCTGCGCTTCCGGCAAGGCTTGTAATAATAATTTCTACCTCTCCCTTATACAACATCAATGTTGCATAAATATCTGCCCCTGCAAATATATCTCCGCCACCACTATTAATTTCAACTTCTAGCTTTTCACCTTTAGCAGAATCAATAATATCTTGTACTTCTTTTGGAGATGTTGAATCCATTTCAAAATAGTCATACATCCATTTGTCATCGTTCGATACGATTACACCTTTAATTGGTATCTTCGGCATTCTTATCACCTTCTTTCCTGTATTGATTTCCTACTTGTTCCAGTGGAATTACATTACCATTAGCTATTAATCTGTCACCATACGGATCCTTGGCTTTGTCGAGATATTCCCTGGCTTCATTTGGTGTATAAATAGATCCTTGAACATAATTCTTAAGCATCTCGGATTGAGTTTTACTATCTGCCCTAAGAAGAACTTTTTCATTAAACTTGAAATAGAACCCATCCGTTCGTTCTTTCTCGGTCAGCAACTTATAATTAATCTCTTCCTCGTATTGTTTTAGTACATACAGCATTGTATCTACTAAAAAAGAGAGCTGTTGGCTCTCCGAATTTGCATATGAGGATTTCTCATAATCATTTATTTGATTAGGCTTGATACCGAATGCACTCGCAATCTGTAAGGCTGTATATTTCTTCAACTCGAAGAACTGTGCATCTGTGAGATTTACATTAAGTGGTTGAAGTTGCATTCCTATGGGTACCGGGACAATTCTTCCTGCGTTTTTTGCCCCTGTTAAGAAAGTTTCAAACTTGGCTTGTAATTTTGTTATTCTTCCTTCGTCTAAATCTCCTGTGTATTGGAGTGCCATGGAAGCCGTTAGCCCTTGTTTGTACAGATTGTTCATAAATGTCTGACTTTCAAGACCGCCTTCGATGGTATATTTAAGTATCTTTTGCACAGGTTCACCACTTAATCCATCAAAGGTTAGCCATGTTTTAAAGTGCATTACATCTTCTTGTTTGAAAATATAAATTTCGCTGTCGTGCTTGTCCTGATATTGATAATAAATCTTCCCTTTATCACCAAACACACCTATGTTGTCCATTAGGATCGTAACTCCATCACTCGGCATCGGCCATATATCGTAAGTTTCAAATCTCCCACCATATTTCTCTTTTATAAACTTTCGCCTAATCCAAACAAATCCATTTCCTTTATGGTTTCGATTATTTTCAACCGTTGTCCAGAATGTTGTTGGTGTCATTTGTGCGTTAGGTCTGATGCTTAACAGTCTTGATATTATCGTGCTGTCAGCTTTAATTCTTCCCTCGTCTGTGTTCTGGTAAAACTTAATCGGCAGCTTTCCAAGTGTCTCGGATAACATTTTAAGGCAAGTAAAGTATGTTGGTTCACTCAATATGCTTTTATTAAGGCTTCTTAACCCCATCCATTCAGCAAATGTTTCACTGTTTAAATCAGCAGGTACAGAAAGTATATTTGCATATTTATTAATGTTGCTTTCGCTTTTCATTTCTCACCTTCTTTCTAATATGTATTGAGGAAGTTGTCTACTATATCATTTATTCTTGATACAAACACATGATATAAGGCTAATTTAAAGGCACACAGCATAGCATCCACAGGATCAATTCGCTTTGTAGTTGCGTCCTTGTCTATCTTTATTAATCCATTATATTTTTTAATAACTGTGTTGCTCATTGAATTGTTTAAAAGCGGACTGTAAGTATACAAAACATTACCGCTGTATACTTGTTCCCTGTATCCAGATGTACTCTCGTTTAGAGATTTATGTGATTGGAATACCTCTTCAACCGTGTATCCTTCGTTCGATAAGTCCATCATGATTTTACTTGCATTGGCAGGATCAAAACATAAACATTCAATCGCCCAATCGTTTTCTTTACAAGTCTTGATTACATAATCAATAACTGCGTTCTGGTCTACTATTGGTGTATTTGTGATTGTAAGAAATCCCATTCGCTCCCACGCATCATAAGCTACTTTATCTTTCATCATTCTTTCCCTTAATTTCTCTTGGTTCGGTATGAATGAATGTGAATAACAGATATACTTTACAATTCTTTTTCCAGATGTATCTAGTTCGTCTGTCAACCAAGGAACGATAAAGGCTACTGATGTAAGGTCAATTTTTGCCGACATATCAAAGCCGACATATACGCTCATTCCCCTGGTGCTAATTGGTAGGTCCTTAACTTCGCACCTTTTCCATTTGGCCATATCCATGTAACCGTTTTCTTTCTGCTGCACCCATTTGTTAAGGCACTTTGTAAGAAAGGCTGTCATTTTTTCGGGAATCTCTTTGGCTATTTTGTATTCAGCACGTATCTTTTCAACACCCTCTGGATATGTCATTCTTATAGGATTGGCTTTCTTCCAAACCTCTTCATTGTTAATATCATCGTCTTCATCTATCTCTAATATATCAATAAAATACTCTTCGTTCCACGTGTCAATATTAGGATCAAGTACTTTAGAACAATAAGTATATTCTTGTACATAGCACGGATAAGTAAGATCCATTCCGGCGGTAGTAATAATCATTAGCAAAGACTCTTTTGTATTAGAGCCTAATCCCAAGTCGTAAAATTCAGTGGTCTGATGCTGATGATATTCGTCAAGGATAAGTCCGGCAGGGTTTGTCCCATCACCTTTCTTTCCATCCTCTTTATTGAGTGCTTCAATGAAGCTGCTTGACTTAATGTGTTCTATTCTATCCTTCGTTATCTTAAACTTAGATGCCAAAGGTGAACCCCTCAACATCAACTTGGCTTCTTCAAGAATTATCTTTGATTGCTTTCTCTTAACTCCGGCTGTATAAAACTCATATACTTCATTGTTCTTCGTAGCCTGGGTAGATATTTCGTATAGGGCAACTCCGGCTTCTTCCTGTGACTTAGCATTCTTTCTGGCTACTTCGATAAATGACTTCTTAAATCTTTTATATCCAGTGGTCTCATGTCTCCATCCGTAAATCTGGCAGAGATCAAACTTTTGCCATGGTGTCAAGTCTATGGGTTTACCGGATAGCACACCTTTGGAGTGTCTAAGGTATCCGAACCAATCAACGATGTTTTGTGCTTCCTCTTCATTCCAGATGTAAGGGAATGGTTCAGTTAACACCTTACAGCCTATCTTCTTTAAATCATTTAAGTATCGTTCGCAAGCTTGTATATGTTTCTTACCACTCGGTTCTATACCACTAATACAATCGTTTGCATATTGAATAAGTTCTTCGCGTATATCCATTAGATATTACCGAATTTCATTTCAACTTCTTGCTTCTTTTTCGTGGTTTGAGTGGTTGCACATTTAAGCCTACTATCTATCGTTAACCCACAAAGGGAAGCAAACTTTCTCATTTCCTCTGCATACTTCTTTTGTATATTTATAAGCGGATTTTCTAATATCATTGTTTCGCCACTGATCATAGTTCTCTCTAATGTCATATTCTGTTTAAATAAATCTTTTGTAACTTTTATGTAAAATGCGTATGCATTACAATAACATCCAAGGTTATTTAAATCCAAATTACCCACGATATTTATCTCATTTAGTTCATCTGTGATTCTGTAATATTCTCGTTTTGCTATAATATTTACTAACCAAGTAGGGGCTTTTTCTAATTGTTCTCGGCCAATTATTACAACTTTTTCTTCATCTTTTTTACTATTTTGCTGTAATAATGTTAAATTTCCTTTTTGCATTGTTAACGGTTTCCTTGATCTTGACATATTGCCCCTCCTTTTTTAGATTCGCAAAATATTTTATTTAGAATATTGCGTGCATCGTTTTTTTAGAGCGGTGTTTTAACATCATTCATAAACAATTTAGACACCCCCTACCCCTTGGTAGTGTTATCGTATCTCCAATATCTTAACTGTCTGTATGGTCAAATTAGAACGCTTGTTTGCTCTACTTAATTCCCATTACTTTACTGACTATCATTGGAAGCACTATGCATTTCTTTCCTGTCTTCTTACCGAATATATCTTCCATCCTCTTAATCACATCATTATCAACCATACAGTTTAGCTGTATAAGTAGAAGATCACTATCCTTATCAATCCCCACTATCTCTTTAAGTTCTATTCTCTTCTTTGCTTCATCGTCATATAAATATATCATTTCTATACCTCCATAACATATCATTCAACATCTTCATTGTCCCTTGCTTATCTTTCTTATACATTGCTTCTATCTCGCTATGTGTATCATTTGATAAACTTATCAGATTGTCTATATCGGTTCGCCTGGTCCAATCATCTTTCAGCGGTTCGATATGATGAACTGTATTAGCAATGATAAGCTCACCTGTTGTCATATACGCATAAACATCTATGTGATGATCTATCTCTAACACGGTATCTCTAGTAAGCTTCCATTCGTCCGAATGATAGAACTCATCTGATGTTATATCTCTGGAATACCTGTCGTACTCTTTATGTCTTTGCTTGATGCACTCGCATGTTGTGCCGCTCGATAATCTCTTGCGACATCTTGGACACTGTTTATATATTGGCATACTATCGCCTCACCTTATCTTATTTTACATCTATCCTTTGATACTCATTTTACATATGCGCTGCTTCTTATTCCGCTAAAATATTAACTATTCCGCATATATTCTCAGTGGCTCTAGCCACACGTAATACAATTTGTTATCTTCACTTTGGTTTCTTATCTACCATGATCCTATCTCCCCTCATTCTCCCATAATTATTTTCACTCATCAAAAAAAGAGCCTTTGCTGGGCTCTAAATTTATTTACTCCTTAATATCTTATATTTTTATGGTGTCTACGTGATTTAATACTCTCATTTCTATGTTTAAAAAAGCACCCCGAAGGATGCTTCATTATGTATTTTTTCTTTAATCTATTTATTGTTTATTACAACTTGCTCAATAATTACATTTAAAAGTTCTTTAACAGAAAGATAATTCAATGCTGCTATTTTTTTAAATTCCTCGTACTGCAAATTATTTACAGTGATACTTTTCTTTTTTAAATTATTTTTATCTAATAATTGATATAAAACTTCATTAATATTTGCTTGTGTGCTTGTATTGTTAAGTAATGATTTTATATATGTTTCTTTAATTTTTGATAAATGTACTGGACTATGTTTCAATTTATATCCTAAATAAAAAATTGGTGTTTCAAATGAAGAACCATTTGCGATAAGTGTAGCAATTTTATTATTTAATAAGTACCTTAAGCCTTCAAGTTGTTCATTATTTACTTCGTTTCCTGGGTTAGGACAAAAAACTGGTTTCCCTTGCTCCACTGTAAAGTCTATTGAATGCATAGAACCGCTCTTTACTTTCATTTCAAAGACAACAGTACCTAACGCCAATCCAACAATTAATCTGTTTCTTTTTACAAATCTAAACTTATCAGCTTTAGTACCAATTGGATATTCTGATATTAGTGTTCCACCATTGTTAAGTATTCTTTGTGCTAAATATTCGTTTTCTTTAGGATATATAGTATCGAGACCATGTGCTAAAACAGCCACCGTTATCCCTCCACTTTCAACGCAAGAAACATGAGATAATGTATCTACGCCTATAGCTAATCCACTAACAATTATAAACTCTTCATTTGCCCATTGTGGTATTAAATAATTTGTTGCATTTACAGCGAATTTAGTTGGTGTCCTGGTACCTACGCAAGCCAAAAGCCTTTTATGCTTATTAGTAAAATTTGCTCCTTTTATATACAATACTGGGGGTGGATTATCAATTTTCTTTAAATTACAAGGATAATACCGGCTATTATATAGCAATGTTTTAATGCCATACTTTTTATTTTCTTCAATTATATTAATCGCTTTTTGCAATGCCTTTTCTACTATCAACGAATCATTAAACAATCCTTCGTATTTTAATAAAGCTAAATCATTAACTATAATCGAATTATTATGATTAATAAATAGTTCTATTAACTTCTCTTCTGAATAATCATTTATAATTTTTATTATTAATGCATCATCAATATTTAAATTTTTTAAGGCGATTATGAACTGCTTCATTTAATTATTCTCCCCTTTTTATGATTAATAGAGTATATCACACTATTACTATTTATTAAATATATAATAAAGAGATTCTATCTCATCCTTAGCACTATTGTTTATTTCAAAATCACTACTACTTATTGGAGCATGTTCTATATGTGAATATGTATATGCATTGCTAAATACATCGCCATTAATCTCGTAATTATTTTTCTCATAACAGGTGCAAAAACTTCCTAATGATACACATATTATTTTATTTGCACCCAATCTTTCAAACAAATTCCGTACTGAATCAAATGAGTTTCCATGAGTTAAGTAGTCATCAAAAATACAAACATTAAGTTCGTTTTTTTCCAATAATTTGTCAATCTTAGTTTTAAATTCCGGATTAATCATTACTGTATTAAATTCTTTTACAGAACCATACGTTGATCTTTCATAACCCGCTCCTTGTGCCTTATTTTTCTCCGTATGTCTTACTAACACATTATTATAAGCTATATTTTTTTGGTCTCCTTTTTTTATATATCTGACTTGTTCCTTAAAATTAAGCATATCTTGATTTAAAGAACAATTTGATGATGGTATTATCCCCCATATCGTAATATCATCAAAACTTTTTATATTTGTTATTGCTGATAAAAAATGATAGAGTAAAATATCATAATAGCTTCTACTAGCCCCTTTTTTTAATAAGTTTTGAAAATTTTGTACCATTTCTTTTTCTTTATTACTTTTTGCATAACAACCATATCTAGCATCCATCAATGAATATACTGTTGTAATTTCATCAACCTTTATTTTAGAATACCAATAATTTTGATTATTCAAAGCATTGATAAACATAATTAGCTGTTTAATATTATCAACCTTAACTCCATATTTTTCAGCTTTTTCTTCAGTATTCATCCACGTTGGCACTATAAGCAATAATTTATACTTTATAGCCATAAAGAAATCAGCGTCCTTTTTGCCAACAAAAACATAATGATGTCTGTCGTCCTTATGTTTTTCAATGATTTTTTCTAATTCTATACGTGTTTTAAATATAAATTTAACATCTGGATGTTTATCTTGGTAATACTTTTTTGCTCCATTTATTACCTTATTATCTCTTGAATAAAAACATATTGCGTTTTCACCCTCTTCTGCTAGATGAATTAAATTATTTTTTATTACTTCAAGATATTTAACATCTTTATATTCATTTGATTTTAATAAATCCAGATTAATGAGAATAGCTTTTTTCATTTAAACTCCTCCTCTTTTGTTATATTACCATTATATACCATTATAAACAATTAATCTGTAGTTTACAATATAAACCACTCATTTTTAATAGTAATTTCTGGAGGGAGTGTGAAAAGCACCTACCACTATAAGTGGTAAATGCTTTTCATTTGTCATTGTCCTTTTTTTATGTTTTCATTATAAATCATTTAACATGAGAATTGTGAGAATGTTTTTCTAAGTGTCCATGATATATTTGAGATACTCTTGTCCGGTGATATCCCATCTCCTTTCCAATATCGTCCCACCTTAGGTTATTGATGCATCTTAACCTTATAATGAGTCTCTCTGTATCATCGTCAATAGAGTTTATGTACCTTTCAATTCTTGCCCTAACAAGATATAGCTCTTTTAGTTTAATTTCATAGAGCTCCTCTATTTCTCTTATAGCCAATGCTCTATCTGCTGTTTTGTCACTTGTTCCACTACCAAATGGCATATCTGTTATCTCTTGTCCTTTGATCATACTCCTGGACTTTAGTTCTTCTAATTGAATTTTTAATACTCCTATCTCTTTATTAATCCAATGAAGTTGATTTAATTCTTTTTCTGTCAATAGGCTTCTCTCCTTTACAACTGCTGCCATTAATAGCTTTTTATAATTGTGTATTTTAACCATTGATGCAAGAACATTTGTTTGCTATAATCGTTTTGGAGGTAATGACTTATGCAATTTAATTATTCCTTTAAGAAAACTCATAATATAGATTGTTGTATTGATCATCCTGTGGCTGTTGTGGCCAACTATGCAAGTGATGGTAGGTTTATTCCTGCTTACATTCGTTTCGTTTGCGAGGATGGTTCAGAGCAGACTATTAAGGTGACAGCTATTAAGTACATTAAGGATAAACTTGATCGTACTGTATTTTGTTGTGCGGTTGTCTGCTCTGACCAAAGGATGGAAGTAATGCTCACTTATTATATTGATAATCATATATGGGTTATAGAGTGCTGAATATTTTTTGTTTTGTACAATAAAAAACTACCAACTAAAATAATGAAGTTGATAGTTTTACATAAAATTATATTGTAATTAATTATATATTTCCTGATCCTGTGATCATTTTTTTAACTTATTTTTAATCATAATCTATCTCATCGACATTATTTATCTTGTAAAACATGTAAACTCTAAAAATTTCTTCATTGAAGCTGAATTCTTTTTCTTCCCAATTAGTAAACATAGCATGTTTACTAATTTCTATTAATATCTGCTTCTCACATAACGAAGTTATGACTTCGACTGCTTGTTTCTTTCTTTCTTCAATATCCCTAATTGCAATGCCTTCAATAATATTATTAAATTTGTAGACAATTGGAATAGTACGGCTATTCTCATTAGCCATCGTCATAATATATTGTTGCTCGGTATCACTTAACGAAGTAAATTTATTCTTAAATCTTTCATCTTCACTTACTAAAGCATTTCTTAACCCATTCATAAAATCTTTATGAGTTATTGTTAGTCCTTTATCTGGAATTTTTGTAAATCTTTCTAACATATAACAAAAGGATTCATGCCCTAATAATTGCAAAGAGTATGGGTATCCACTAGACATCTTTAATAGAAATTCTTTTGCCTCACCTTCAATATACGTTGAAACCGATGCCCTTCTTAAACAAGCATCAAGAACATATTCTGCATTTTCACTATCCAAAGGTTTTAAAGCAAAGTGTTTAACCAAACGATGGAATGCCGGTTGCTGATCTAGAAGTCTTTTAAATAAAATGTTTTGTCCCACAAAAATGAATGAAAGAGCAGAAATACCTTCCCTATCTAGTTTTTCTAAAATAACTTTAGTAAAATGTGCAATATTGTATTCCGGTCTTAATTGATCCAACTCGTCAATTACTATATTAATATGTGGCTCAACATAAGTCTCGCAGAATTTTTTAATTATGTAAACAAAGCTTTCAGTTAATGTTTTGAATTTATTATTACATTTATTTTCAACATTAATACCGGCTGTAATCATTCCAAATAATGAAATATCAAATTTAATCCCTGTGATTTTATATTTACTTTGGAATTCATCTAATTTTACACTTATCTTGTCAATAATACTTAATACTACTGACTCTAATGTATCATCCGGATTGCACACATAATCAATAATGATATAATTACTTAAATTATTATCTAGACCACAGCGTGTTAGTATAACCTCGTTACCATTTAAAATACGTTGTAATTGATAACTTAAAGATGATTTACCAATACCTCTCGCTCCTGTTATTAGAATGCTTTTATCATTAAATAATTCAGTAAGCGCAATTTTAATAATAATAGGGCGTAGTCCATAAACCATAGGATCAGTTTCCATACTATTAGAGTGGAATGGTGATTTTAACATTATGCTCATGTTTTTCCCTTTCTATTTTATACCACTATAATCTGTAATCTATTTTATATCTATAATAATACATTTTCTACCAACCTTCAATATTAAATTGTCAATGTACACCATTATATTACATTATTTTAACTCATATCAATAAAACTATGCCATCCTGGATATATGGGCTATTCATATTTCATCCCCCAACTACCACAAACAAAATTATCATCTACATAATTATGAAATTCATCCGACTCAGGATTAGAGCAGATTATTTCTTTTAAATCATCGACTGCTGCCCCTTTGCATTCTTTACATCTCTTCTCTTGATTTAAGGATTGCTCTGCAGCTTCTCTTGATGCAAATATCATTTTTTTTCGATTACATGAAGAAATACATATCATTTGATTATCTTGAATACTTACAAGATTTATTATTGATTTAGTTCCACTCTGAGTCCTAGATACTTCGATTGAGTTAACTTCGCATTCTTCTATATTTTGATCATAGGTTATTACATAAACCAAAGAAGATAATTCTAAAGGTAATTGTTCCTGGTACTCTGTAAGCTTTTTCGATAATCCTTGTACTTCACTTCTAGATTGGTCTAAAGCTTCTTTGAGCGATGCCATCTCTTTTTCTTTGCCCTCTATTATTTTTTCGTGACACCTGTGTGGATTATATCTTTCCATATCCTTTATCTCCCTTCTATTCTCGGGATAAATTGAAAGCACCACGCTTCATCCCTTATCATGCGGATTTCTCCATTCTCATTGATAATTGTTACCTCTATAAATTTCGGTTTTCTCCATGTGTCCTCATGTTTATATTCCTCGAACTCTGGCATGAATGAGATACAATGGTAGATTATTTGTTGATAAATTACTTTAAATCCATGTATAGGCATTGTTGTTATCTCCCTTCTTGATAAATCAAATTATTTGAATAGTTCACGCTCTAGTTCTTTGCTCCAAGTCCATCGATAGGCAATTATATTTTCATCATTATCTGTAATTACTCCAATTCCTTCACAAAAATGTTTTCTTATGATTTTAATAGCAATTTTAGCAAGTATCCTTCTCATATGCCCTCCTATCTCCCTTCTTGATAAATTAAATTAATTAATTGCTACTTGATAATTCGGTTTCACTTTGTAACCATGTTTCAATAACTTTTTCAAGAATTTCTCTGTCTTTACGCTCGATGCAATACGCAATTTCACTTGAATTTTCTGTTATAAAATCAGCTATAATTTCTTTCTTTTCGTCGAGTGTAGTAGATGCTAATAATGTTACTGCTTTCATATACCCTCCTATCTTAATTTACAGTTACTAAATTTTAGTTTAGCTGATCTAGTTCAATCTCAATTATATCAACAACTTTTGAAGCGTTTCTAAAATCAATATCCAATGCCTCATATGCGGCACGACTACTTATATGAATTTCTCTTATATTTGTTCCATTTGTGATACTTAATTTAAAACTTCTTGTAGCCACCTCGCTAGTATTACCTGCACATAGATTTCTTTTCTCTTCGGTATTTTTCTGTATCTCTCTTGCTTTATCTAATCTATTTTTGATTTCTATTGCTTTATTTAAAGTTTGTTCTATCATGTTTAACCTCACTTCCATTATTACTCTCTCGGATTATATAACCTTTGCTCAATGGCTTAATTGTACGAAATTCATCATCCAGTAATCTGCTACATATACAGCATGGTACCGTATCCGTTTCAGTGCTTTCATAGTCGCAACCAGTACAGCACTTTTTGTTATCTTTCAACCATTTAACGGCTTCTAATTGCTCTGGTGTGCACGGTCCTTTCTGCTCGACTTGTTTGATCAAAAATCTAACCATTAGGAGAAAGTCAGCTTTTGTATATCCATTATGGGTTACTAATCTATCAGCTTCCTTGCAAAATTTCATTTTTATTTCTGGTGTAGCTGCTTTCCATTTTTCGATATCAATTAACATTTGGTTTCCTCCTTAATCTTATAAGCCATTACCTTGCGTACAAGGTCAGCTTCATTTGTTATGTCACATGCGTTTCCACACAATTCATCAACCGGACAATCCGTACTACAAATTTTCTGACTCTTACAAATTGCCTTTGCCTTGCGTAAGAATTCTATTGCTCCTGTCACAGTACTTTCTCCTTTCTCCGGCGGCGGCGAACCGCCGGTATAGGTTATGTTATGCCTTGGGTTACATTGTGATATGTTATCCATCTGGCGTGTACCCTTTTAATGTTTAATGCTTTTATGTTCTGGTATTTCTGATTGTGCTTTGTTGGAGCAAGTATAACTGCATGGATAATATTTTTTCTTATTTCTTGTATAACTGTATGCGTAATTTTCTCTTAGCGTAAACAAGGAAAAAATAGTTACTTTCCCACACACAGGGCATATTTCTGTATCTGCATCTTTTAACCTTTTAACTGGCCGTCCTGCCTTTGATGTTTTTAGTACATTGGTTGTTTTAGCTTTCACGGAGTTTCCTCCCGCACTTAGGACAACAATTTATTTCTGCTCTTTCTGTGGTTTTCATTGGATTACTCTTTGCGTAAATTTCTATGAACCCATCAGGCTTGATTGATATAAAATAATTGTCCGTAACAAGGCTCTGAGGAAATAGTGGCTTGCAGTATTTACATTCTTTTTTAACGATTTCCTCAACTGCTGCCAGTTCAGGCTTCTCTTCTTCCTTTTCCTCTTGTTGAATTTCATCTGGAAGAACTACATTTACTTTTGTTTCAACAACTTGTGGAGCAGGTATTATTTCAGCAATCTCGACATCCTCGGCAGTTTCTTCCTCTGGTTCTTCAACTAGATTTATTTCTTTTTGAATTTCATCTTGATCAGGAAGGATCTCCGGATAATCATTTACTTTCATTTGTCCTGGTATAATCTCGTCATTGATTTTCTCTTCAATATCTTCTTCTTCGATATCCCCGTTATCTCCATCGTCCTCGGTTTCTTCGTCTTCGTCTTCGTCCTCCGATTGAGGCTTTACCGTTGTTTTCTCTGCTTTCTTGGTGACTTTCTGCTCTGGTAGCTTTTTTGGTGCCTGTTTGGGTTCTTCCTTAGGTGTTTCTTTAGCTACTACTGGTGGTTCTCCGTAGTAATCTACCCAAGGATCATTGCATCCCATGTTAAATACTGAATTAATAGAGGTTAATAAGTCTAAATATGTATATTCAATGGTTGGTCCCGCAAATTCGTGGTGTTTTATTATCTCTGCTTCGAAAAATACCATCATGGCGCCTTTATGAAACATGTAATGCTCGGAAGGATTAACAATAACTGCTGCCTCTCTTGCTAACTCTTCTCCGCTTCTACTTGACTCTTGGTATAATTCCTTTAGTTCTACCAGCATATTGCGGTTTTTTACATCTCTAAAGAACTCTTTTACAATAATATTCAGATCTGGATTATTTCTTTTTATAACACTATTAGAATTGCCCTCGAATTGAGGATTATCAAGGCTTTCCGATTTATGCGACGTCGCATAAATTTCATTCTCAACCTCTCTTTTTACCTTCTTGATTTCTTTAATTTCGGCTACTGTTGTTTTTGCTACTACTAGCTTCATTTCATCGTCCGATAGCGTCAACATTTCTGATAACTTGCTGAAACCATACCCCTCGTACTGCTCTAATAACCTTGGGCTGCTGCCATCTAGAGAATATTTGTTATTAATTGCTATAAATCTTGATGTTGTGGGTTGACTTAGGTTGTATTGATCCTTTGCAAAATCATTGATATTGTCATATCCATCAATCTTGTATAGCTCTCCGTCACGGATCTTCTTCAACTGGTACCCGATTACTACAAAGCTTTCTGCTACAACATTTAACTTATCCTTTAAGATTTCTTTTCTGGCCTGATAACTTAATTCGCTATCCATCAATTCATTGCTTTCCATCCGATTTCCTCCTATATCCACGTCTCAGTGGTAGATAGTGCATCATTTTTTGCTCGGTCAAAACGGACCATACTTGGAAACGATGCAATTATATCTTCTCTTAGTTCTTCTATAGTGTTTCTTATCAAAATAACATTAGTGGGATGTTCCAAATCAAACAATCTTGCGACTGCTGCCGTTGGGTAATCCACTGGATTTATGTATATTGCTACTATTGGACATATTAAATCGCTTATGTCGGCTTGCTGAAAAGAATTTAATTCTATTGTTTTTTTCTTTAAATCATCTATCAGTTGTTCATTCATAGTAAAATTTCCCTCCCATTAACTTAAATACAATATCTTTCGGTTTATATATGCCTGCTTTCGAAGGAACTTTTCTAAATTCTTTTTCAAAATATTTAGTTGTTCTTCCTAATGCTTTTGCTATTTGTTCTATCGTGTAACCTTCTTCTGTAAAAATATTAAAAAGATTTTTCTGTAGGTTTCTCTTTAACCCATCATCAATTTGTTTGTTATGATGAGGGCTATTATTGCCCTCATGCTGTTCTAGCGTAAGTCTAATTATGTTCAATGGAAATGTAAGGCCTCCATGTGATTCAAATACAATGTGATGATTATGCATATTATCCAGCCTTCCTATCATCTGTGTTAATTTCCATTAGATCTGCTTCCAAAACATCGGCCAGTAATGTTCCAGCCAAATATCCTCCTCTAATTCTCGAATTTTCTTCTCTCAGCTTGCGATATCCTTCAATTCTCATTCTTCTACTATCTTCTCCTAGTTTCTTATCCTCTTCTGTGGTTCTTTTTTGAATTTCCTTCTGCCACTTTGTCAAAAACTTCTTAGCTTCTTCAATGTCTTCATTTTGTCTATCACCCAATGTCCTTTTTTGACGGATAGTTCCGCTCGGTTCAACTTCTAACGTGTAATAAGGTTTATTAACATCTTCTTTCTTTCTCAAAAATAATATGTATGTTTCCCTTTGATTGATTCTGTCAAAATACCTGTCTGTCTTATCCATGCAGTGCTGCAATATTTTGCCCTCAACTATAATATCCTCAATTCCTCGCGGTGCAACGATGGCATATATTTCATCCTCAAACTCATACTTTTCTTTAAGTTCTGCACAAATATTATCAACTTTCTCATATTTCAGTAACATTTCCCCTGCTTTAATAGCTGCATCTTTTTGTTCAATCATTAGAACGAGTTCATCGTGGCTGTGTTTTAATTTTTTAGGTCTAAATATCATTTCATTGTTACTATCCATTTTTATTCTTTCTGCCATGGACAAGTAGTCTTTCCAAGTATCTAGTAGACCGGAAATTGACTTTTTACTTTCTTCTTCTTGACGCTTCAAATAGTTTGCTATTTGCACCGGACTCATCCGATTTTCCATGAATTCAATGTCTTTTGGTCTAATGTTGTTATTTTCAAGCCACTGTATTGTATCTTCCGGAAGAGATCTGTTTTCCTGTTCCCATTTGAGCCATCTTAGGTAGTTCATTCCGCCATTTTTCTGTCTTAATCTATTTACCCTTTGCATGTCCACTCCGAATATTTCATGAACTTTGTTTCCTTCCAAATTCAGTAGGCTTCCACAATATCCACCCCAACACGAGAATTCTTCTGATGTTTCTCTTGTAAGTCGTTCAAAATTGCCTTTTACCATATACTCTAAAAAGCCGCATATTTTATGGTTTGCCATTACTCTGTTATAGCAAAGTTTCCAACCTTTCTCTGCCATGAGTGGAATATCCATATTTTCGTATACAGTATTCTTTAATCCCTCTCTGCAGGTACCCGGATAACAACATTCTATGAGGCAATGTTTTCCACTTCGGTTCGTATCCCACCAATCCTGCCTAAATTCGTCCGCCTTTGTGTACTGTCCATAGAACCATTGAACTCTCTTGGATCCATCCTTATATAAAATGTATCTAACATCCTCATACGCTTCAAATGTGCTCCCTTCTTTATTCCACACTTTATCTACTGTAAAATGTCTCGCCACGCTCCTTGTGTTATCCATGTTTTGGATGACCATGCATCTTTCTTTTTTCATTATTGACTGCTGACGACGTTTCACGATCACTTCGTGTTTTGTTCTGTTACATATCCACTTTTCATTATGTTTCAAATTCTTTTCTATATGTTCTTTCCCGCATGCAGTACAAAAATAGTTATCTTTTTCTTTATCATAGAACATGAATTCTTCATCGTTAAACATTACTTTACTACTCCATTTTTCGAAATCATCTGGAAGAGTTGGTATCATTTCCATTAGGGCATCAATTCTTTTCACTTTTTTTTCGTATGCAGTCTCAGCTTTTTTCCGAAGGTGGCTGGATTCTCTTTGATCTAGTTCATCTAACTGGCTAATGCATGTTTTCTTAAAAAACAAATCTACAATTTTTTCATCTTCATTACTGTTTAACTTAATATCCTTTCTTGCATTACCGTGTTGCCAATCTTCATATCCAAATATATTGAATATTTTTTTGTGTACCCATTTTCCATTTACGAACGATTCATACTGGTTGTCATTTGAAGACATACAATATCTTGCAATCAGCTTTTTATCTTTGTAGCAATTCAATATAAGTATTTCATTGACCATTTGAGCTGTTATAATTTGTCCTGTTTTTCTTGTTTTTACAGGCTTTGATAATAAAATCCCTCTCTTTTTCATCCTATCGCCTCCGCTATCAACCGTCCGTCTAATATCGTATACCATATGTTTTCTTTGATTTTCATACCATCTACCACGACTACTGCTGTTTCTACCACCTTATTTCCTTCTTCTCTTACAAGTCCCAGTACTGACCCGATTGCTCCTGCTGCTATTGGACGTTTACCTCTGGTAACAATAAAGCTATTTACTGGTGATGCCGCATCTGATACATGGGTATTACACTTTCTTAGTGGATACCGTTTCATATATTCCAAGCTTTCATGAACGAATTCCTCTAAGTTTAGCTTTTTTACTAATGTCATTTCAGTACATGATATTTTAGTGTCTGTTCCATCTTCGTCAATGTCTCCGCTTGCCTCAACTATGTAGTAAACAGAATTTTCCCAGTTGGGATAATAAGTTAAGCAGTCTAACGGATCCTCTGCACAATGGAAACCGTTTTTAACACAGTTAGCTTCTGGCTCCGTATGTACTTTATCTTCGTAGAATTGATATCCTCGACATTTTAAGTCTCGATCAAATCCTTTATATGCTTTCATTCGTATATCCCCCTTATCCTTTCGTATAATAATCTTTCGCCCACTTGAATACGGTCATATCTGCGATATAGAAAGTTTCGCCTTTGTTTATATTCATTTTTTTGTATTCTTCTTTACTTTTTTCAGTAACTTTATCAATGCATTCTTTCAACTTCTTATCTTTACTGCAGATAATTCTTGCTAATATTTCATTAACACATAAACTGCTCAGGTAATGAACGATAGGTTCAAGTGGCATCGGTGTTTTAATCGTTATTTTCTCAATAGATAATTTTCCGATTGCCAAACTCATAGAATCTGTCATATATGGTATTTCACCATTAAAGTATGCAATTGCCATTTCTTCCTCAATACCGTTTTCTTTGGCCAATGCTATAAGACTCTTTAAATCTCCCTGATCCTTCTGTCCCTCTGCTGCCAAGTTTAATTCTTCCGAACTACCAAATTCTCCAAATTTATCAAACATTTTGCTCGTCCTCCTTATAGTTTATTTCTATCTTCTTCGCCATGGTCCTCATATATGAGGTATATGGATTAATCTCTATGAATGTACATTTGATATCATGCTTGTCCATGATTAGCAACAACTGCTGCCATAGATCTTTGTTTTTAACCGGTTTACCCTTTGTGATCCAACCCGAAGAGTTCCAACTTTCAATCCATTTTTCATTTAATGCCTGGGTAATATAGGCCGAATTAATGAAAATGATTACGCTACATATTTTGATTAGATGGCTTAGAGCATCGATACAAGCCTGCAAAGCAGTACGGTTTTTGGTGGTGTGCTTTAATCCTTGGATATACTCTTTCGTTCGTGGTGTGCCATCAGGCTTTATGTATTCAAGTACTATCGAGTAGGTACCAGTGCCTTTTTTTAGATGCCCGGTATGAGTAGCATCTATGTAGATATTTACTTCCTCCACTTCTTTTCCTTCTTTCTAAAATTTTAGTTTAGCTCGCTAAGCTTTTATACTTTTCATCTGATATCTTAGGATAATCTGCCCAACCTATTATTTTATCGTTTTCGCAAAACATTGTATGGCTATAAAACTTACCTTTTCGGAAAGAAGCATACCCTACTTTAAATTTATTTTTATACTCACAACAGATAAGATATTCACTGTCTTTCTTAGGCTCTTCTCCATCCGTATACTCACCATGCCAATATGCCCTATCCTCTGCTATATTCGGTATATCCATATATGCAATAACTTTTTTCGTTGGGTAAGAATACACCATCTTCACGTTTTCTCCTTTATCATTACAGTCGTAATATGGATATTGCATACTTGGAACGGAACAATTATCTGTGACTACAATGATTGGTGAATGTATAGTAATAGATACAATCTCCTGTATGCTCATTCCTTTTGTAGATATCCATTTTTTATATACTCTACTCAATTTCACACCTCCACAAATTTTAATTTATTCGTTATATAAATATCTTCATCAAACTGTTTATTCCCTTTTCCGCATCCTGCAGTATAGGTATGTACCTCCGGTAAATGATGATACAAACTTAGTACAATCGTTAAATTGATACTTATTCTTGTATAGTTCCTCGAATAGTACTTCTAAATCATTTTCATTCATGGCCATCTTCTCAGCTTTTCTTTTTGAAAGCTTGGTGATAGCTCTATGTACTTCTGGTTGCTTTAAATTTCTGGATGCATACCAGCGTTTCCCTCTTTGGTTTGCCATGTATCTGGCTATTCCTTCAAGCCCGAACTCGTCCGGCTGTAACCGTTTGGCTTCAACTCTTCCTTTTCCCCACAGGTCCTCTGCAATGTTTCGGTCCATATTATTTATGATGATGTGGTGATGAACTCTTATCTTTTTACTCTTGTGCTGCTCTTCTTCATCCACGTACTCAATAACATAGATATATTTCAGATCCAGGAGGCCATGTTTCTGTCTATAGGTTTTTAGTCTTCGGAGATAATTTGTTACATCTCTCTTTGCTTGCTTTTGAGTGGGAAGATATTTGTCCTGGTATGTAAGAGTTACCATCAAATCATTTTTGGTAAAATTCGTATTCACCAGCCTAATATATTTTTTCTTTGCATTCTTATCATTTAATTTTAATTGTGCTTCTTCACTTTCTTTCTCTTTATCCCTCTTCGGTATATCCTTTCTTTTTTCATAAACTGGATATATCTCCGATTCTAGGATTGGTCCTGATTGGATAGTTTTTACGACGTACTTATATTTTTTTCTTGAACTCCTTAACTCTTCTATTTTTTCCTCTAAGGTTTGAGCTCCTAGAACTAATTCGTTATATATTTCCAAATAATTATAATCAGCATATTTACTCAATAATATTTGCCTCCTAGTTGAATAGTTAATACCCATTACAAGGTCGATATAGAGGAACTTGTCCTCTATTTTTTTTGACAAAACTATGCGAATATGCTATACTTATATTAAGATTTTTATTAAGCATATTTGCTTTTGCCTGCCCTCTCTGCTAAGAGGACAGGTTCTTTTTTTGAACTTTATTGGCCGGAATGCATGTTACTCTACTGGATCCGCACTTAGAGCACTTATCTGTACAGGTTAAGGACCACCCAGTATGTCCGCATTCACACGACACTTCCCAGAATGGATCTGTATACTTTGTGATTCCATCAAGGTAATGTCCTGTTCTGCCTTTCATATTATTGTGCTTAGGTCAAAATCAATCCAGCCTACCGATACTTCGTATGCAACTCTTTCTTCAATACCATCCTCACTAACTTTTTTATAGTATCTGCTCTGTACTCTACCGCTTATTGCTAGCTTGTCCCCCTGTTCCATGTTGGCAACGTACTCTGCATTGTTTCCCCAAACCAACGTTGGTATGTAATCTGATCTGTTGTAGTTTCTATTTACCGCTAATAAAACATCCGTGATTTTTTTTTCGAGTGGTGTTACTCTATATACCGGTTTTTTGCATACAAAACCATCAAGATAAATATAGTTTTTGTCTTCAGCTTCCGTTACTTTTATGGAGTCCACCAAGATGTATAGTATTAAATGACTCCTTCCTTCAGCAAAAACATTTCTAGATCTGAATGATCCTACTATTTCTGCCTTTGTTCCAATCACATTACATTCACTAAATTCTCTCAATTTATGTTCAGGCACTAGTATTGGTAGGATGTCATAAACTCCGCTTTTTCTTTGTGTACATATCTCAGCCTTATAAAAATTTTCTGTATATGTCACATGACTAAATTCAAATTTGCTTGTTATGATGCCTATTATGTTTACAATATTATTTTTCATGTGTTCTCCCTTCATTAGTTTTACAAATTTCTTTTTTTTATTTCTTCAAGTACTTCTTCATCTGTGCAACCTGATAAATCTGTTTTAGGTTGTACTTTAGCTGATATAAGGCAAATCATTTCTCCCTCAACATACATTTCTAGCGGATCACCCTCAACTATCCCAATGGTTCTTCTTAGCTCGATTGGCAGCGTTATTCTTCCGAGTCTATCCAATTTTCTTGCAATTCCTAAATTCTTCATTCTTTTTTCCCTCCTAATTTACTAATCATGCAATCACTACTTCAGTTTTTCATAACCGACAATCTCTCCGTTTTTAATAATTAATCTTTTGTTATCTTCAAGCTCATTCAATTCATGAGCTGGTCTGTTATTCATATATTCTTTCTCTTTTTCGTCAAATAGTATCTGTATCACGGTTTTTTCCTCCTCCGTAGCGTTTTACTATTACTGCTATTTATTCCTTAGTAATAAAATGCCTTTTCACTGCCTTGTCCTCCCTTTTCTCTTGCATAATCTTCCATATTCTCCTATAATGTGATTACGGTACTGACATACCGAATACATACGAAATAAGCTTTTACTATTCTATCTTCGCATCAGCACAGCCCTCCAGGTTAAGGGGGTGATGGTCTTCTTCTTTTTCTTCTTTTTTAATGATACTTTTGCGGCACGCTTATCGGAAACGATGCAAAGTCGTTCTATGTCCGTTCATGGTTTATCCATGTGCGCCGGTGTAAAGAAAGCTACAATTAAACACTGGTTAAATGGCGCCTACGAGCCAAGGCACTGTAATTTAGCTAAGCTCGTTGATGTTCTCGGAGTGACCGACAATTACCTTTGTCGCTCAAACTGTTAAAGTTTTGGGTTAGTGTTTTTACTTTTATAAATATGCACAGTACTTAGACCTACTGTGACATTCTCCTGGAGAGCTGTGTTGATACGAAGATGTTTACTAATTTGTATAAAAAATACTGATTTTACATCATGGGAAGAAATGCTTGAAGAAGCTACTGCTTTGTATCTTGACGGTCAATTAGGTCTGTAGCTTTCATTGCATTAATTGAGTCAATTAATTTCTGTGCTTCCTGCATATGATAAGTTAGTTGACTCAATTTCTCTATTAAAATAGACGTGTCAAATTTTATTCCTATTGCATCCATCGTGGATTCCTCCTTTCCTTCTATTTTATTGTTACTGCTTGTCCTCCCTTTCTACCGCCTAGGCGGTTTTATCTTGACGTTTCCTGATTTCTTCTGCTTCCTCTTTAGTGATTAACCTTACCTTGACTTCAGTATTCTGATCTCTTTCAGAATAAATCTGTTCTAGCACCCGACAAAAAATATCTGGATTTAATTTGCCGTACATCATATAATCACCCCTAATCCGTTTTTATAAGATATGTATCTACGGTTGTACTTGTTGCTTCTCTTTCCTTATAAATTTCGACTTTTGTTTAACGTGTTAAACTTCTATGAAAAAAAAATATCACTTATCTTTTTTCCAAGAGCATCTGCGATTTTTTTTAGCGTATCGGTTGTAGTTACGTTAACCCTTCCACTTTCAAGACCACTTATCGTCGTTCTTGAAACTTTTGATTTTTCAGCCAATTCCTCTTGCGACATATTTATACTTTCTCTGACTTCTTTTATTTTATATCCCATTTATTCAGCACCTCCTTTCGACTTAATGTGAGTTTAACATATTAAACTTTTTCTGTCAAGCATGTTAAACAAATAAGTTGCATTATTTTTAATATTGTTGTATAATATGTTAAACATAGAAAGAGAGGTATTGTAAATGACACTTGGAGAAATAGTATGGGAATATAGAGAGTTAAATAATATGACAATGGAAGATTTCGCAAAAAAAAGTGGATTAAGCAAAGGGTATATATCAATGTTAGAAAAAAACTTAAACCCTAGAAACAAAAAACCTATTGCTCCATCGCTTTTGACAATAAGACAAGTGTCAGAGGCGATATCAATGGAAATTGACGATGTAATTGAACTTATAGGTGGCGACCAATATATTACTGTTGGAATAGAAAAAGAAATAGGTAAAGCAATAAAAATTCCTGTACTTGGAAAAGTAGCAGCAGGTATACCATTTGAAGCTATCGAAGATATAGTTGATTATGAAGAGATATCCGAGCATATGGCCTCCACTGGTGACTATTTCGGATTAAAGATAAAGGGGAACAGCATGGAACCACGAATAGCGGAAGGTGATGTTCTTATAATAAAAAAGCAATCAGACATCGAAAGCGGATGCATTGCTATAGTAATGGTTAACGGTGATGATGCTACATGTAAAAAAGTTGTCAAACATGATAACGGAATTAGTCTCATACCATTTAACCCTGTGTACGCTCCAAAATTTTATACATGCGAAGAAATATTAAGTAAACCAATAACTATAATTGGTCGAGTGGTTGAAAATCGACAAAAGTATTAATGCATTTGTGTAGGAAGGAGAATAATTATGAGAGTTGCTATCTATATACGTGTAAGTACTGAGGAGCAAAAATTAAAAGGCTTATCAGTGGAAACACAGAAGGACGTATTGACTGAATATGCAGAGAAAAACAACATGGAAATCGTAGATTACTATATTGACGCAGGACTGACTGCTAGAAAAAGGTTATCGCACAGAAAGGATCTTCATAGACTTCTTCAAGATGTAGAAATGGGATATATAGATTTAATCATTTTCACGAAACTTGACCGATGGTTTCGCAATATCTCTGATTATTATAAGGTGCAGGAGAGAATAGATAAATATCATGTTAACTGGAAAACCATTTTTGAAAACTATGATACGCTAACTGCAAATGGCAGGTTGCACATTAATATAATGTTGTCCATTGCACAAGACGAAGCTGATCGTACAAGTGAGCGAATTAAGGTTGTTTTTGAAAATAAGAGGGCTCGTGGTGAAACTCCCGCTAGTAAAGCTCCGTTAGGTTACAGAATTATTAATTCTAAATTAATAATAAATGAAGAGGAAAAAGAAATTGCAATGGCCATTTTTAATTATTATGACGTTCATCATTCAGTTATGGGATGCGTACGTATGGTAAGAGAAAAGTACGATTACAATATTTATGATTATTCAATTAGACGAATGTTTGAAAATAAGATATATATTGGGGAATTTAGAGGTTATAAAAACTTTTGTGAACCGTTAATTAATAATGGTTTGTTCTATAGAATTCAAATTTACAGAGAGGTCAGGGAATTTAAAAATCAATTAGTGTTTGGCCGAGTCTATTTATTTTCTTCACTTGTTTTTTGTAAAGAGTGCAAGCATAGTATGTCATCATGCTATACGATTCAACAGCAAAAACTTGGTCCAAAAGAATTTCATTATTATAGATGTAAAGAATCTGCAATTAGTTTCAAATGTCCACATAACAAAAGAATAAACGAACAAGTAATTGAAGATTATCTATTGAGTAATTTGAAAGTTGAGCTGATCAAAAAAGTTGCCTTTGTAGAGCAAAGTATCAAGACCAATAAGTATAAAAAGGTTGATACGGTCAAAATAAAAAAGCGATTAGAAAAATTAAGAGATTTATATCTAGATGATCTTATAGATAAAGAATCTTATAAACTAGAATACGATGTTTTAACAGCACAATTAAATTCTGTAGTTATAGTACCGCTCAGCACTTCTGAAAGATATAAGCAGTATCTTGAAGAAGATTTAACCGCGTTATATAAACTAATGTCTTTGCAAGAAAAAAAAGTATTCTGGCTTGGTATTATTGACAAGATCGTCGTTGATACAGAAAATCGTATAGACTTTTTTTTAAAAGAATGATTGTACTTTCTACACTCTGGCTACCGAAACCGCAGCTACAATAATCGTCTTCATATTATTTCCTAACCATACGATAAATACCGGAGCAAGTGCTGATTTTGGAAGGCTATTTAATACAACTAAATAAGGTTCTAATACTTTAGCGGTTTTATCATTCCACCAAAGCATAACCGCTATGAGGATTCCTACAAAATTGACAAGAAAGAAGCTAATGAAAGTTTCAAGTAAGGTAATTCCAATATGATAAAAAAGCTGCCCATTCGATGCCATTTGGGTAAAGCACTTGATTACGCGGGAAGGACTTGAAAATACAAACGAGTTCACTATCTTAAACTGCGTGGCTAACTCCCACAATAAGATGAAACCAATTAATATAATGAACTGGTAGATTCGGATCATCCGAATTCGTACCAAATATTTTCTTACATAGGCTTGTTGAGCAGCAGAAACGTTCAAGCTGGAGCTTGAAATCTTGCTACACTTTCTGCTCATTTTGATTTAACTCCTTCCATATTAAATTGAAGTAGTCTTTAAATTCCGGTGCACTTCTTGTTGAAAAAGGAGTCCTCTCTTTTATGCTAAAATGAATATCTATGATATCCTTCACGGTTCCCGGTCGATGAGATAAGACGACAATACGATCTGCCATACTAATCGCTTCCGAGATATCATGCGTTATGAGTATTGCTGTTTTCTTTTCCTGTCGAATGATACCCCAAATATCATCCGATACTTCCAATCTTGTTTGATAATCCAAAGCTGAAAATGGTTCATCCAGAAGGAGAATATCGGGTTCTAATAAGAGTGTACGAATTAGGGCAGCACGTTGGCGCATACCACCAGATAATTCAGATGGATGTGAGTTCTTAAAAGTAATCAACCCATAGGTATTTAGTAATTTATTAATTTGTACATAACTGTTATCAGATAGCTTGTGCTGTATTTCTAACCCAAGCGTAAGATTTTTTAGTGTTGACCGCCAATCTAGAAGATGATCCTTCTGCAACATATAGCCAATATTTTTACCAGATGATTTAATATCCTTGTCATTGATATATATTGAACCACTGCTGGGAGTAATTAATCCGGCAATAAGAGAAAGTAGTGTTGATTTGCCACAACCACTAGGTCCGACAATTGCTAAGAATTCACCGTCCATAACCTCGAATGACACATCGCGTAGCGCTGGTGTCTCGCCCTCTAGATTATGGTAAGAAAAGCTAAGATGATCAATTGTTAGTAGTTCGCCCATAATGATCCTCCATATTTACTTATACAGTATTATATGTTAGGTCAAATGATACGTTACTCTACTTGTTTTTATAATAGAAAATAGCAATCTGTGTCCGGTCACGTAAATTTAATTTCTCAAGGACGATACTGATATAATTGCGTACAGTACCTTCACTTAAGAAAAGTAGTTCTGAAATTTCTTTGTTGGTAAGTCCATCTGCAATCTTTTTTACTATTTCATATTCCTTATCTGTAATGCCATATTTCGAGAAACTTATAACTTCACTCTTTTTCTGCAAAAGGTTAGGTAATTTCGTAATGATTTCATTTCCGAATACATTCTGTCCCATATATACAGCTTTTATTGCTGGAATGATACAATCAAAGTTCTGTTTTAGCATATAACCTTTCGCACCAATATGTAAGGCTTTTATGATATAATCATCATCTAAAAAAGTAGTAAGATAAAGAATTTTAGCATCGGGATATTGTGATAGAATTTGTTCCCCAGCTTCTAAACCCGTCATAATCTCCATCCGAATATCCATAAGTAATACATCCGGCTTTAAACTGTTATATAAAGCAACACCTTCTTTGCCATGATATCCTTGACCAATCACAGTAATTTCTGGATCTGCTGATAGGATAATGTGTAGGGACGAGCAAACGAGCTTATCATCATCAACTAATAATACCTTCATTAAAATACCTCCATTTATATTAAGATTAATCTTCTATTCTAGTTCTTAGGAATAGTAATAAATATTTTGAAGCCCTTCTCTAGAGAAATATGAAAATAACCATGAAATCCCTTTACGCGATCCGAAATATTCTGTAAACCCATCCCATCAACTGGCTCCCCATTTTCTAATGCCTGCATAATTGTTTTTCGCTTCCTTGGATCCATGACCCCATTGTCTTCAATAATGAGTTGATACATTGCAGGGTGCTCTCGTAGCAAAATAGAAACCTTTGTTGCATGCGAATGCTTGATTATATTGGATAAGGATTCTTTCGTGATCGCAATAAAGCAATATTTTAATTTTATATTAGGGTTTGAGGTTATATCATAATCATAATTAATCTTACAAAAGGTAAATTCCTTCACTATGTTATCAATGGTCGCGTATAAATCGATGGACTCATCATACATATTATGAATACTGCTTCGGATTTGATCCATACCTAAGGATAGTGATTCCTTCAATGAGGATAATCCTGTTTTCGTAGTATCTTCCTTGGTTATCGTAAGGAGCGCTCCAATTTGTAATAACGCCCGTGATAAGAGATGACCGATGTTATCATGAATTTCCTTTGAAATACGATTGCGCTCGCTTAAGGTTGCTAAATTAATTTCATAATCCTGATTCTCTAGAAGACTCCGATTCTTTTCTTCTTGAATTAATGAAATTTCAGCAGTCGCATCCCTTAGATTATTATATTCTAATTTGAGTAACATAATTTTATTGGTTTTTATCTTTAACAAGAAAGATAAAATCAAAAACAGAAAGGTAAAAGAGATTATCATCGCCGAATAGCTTCTCAAATTCACGATAAATAAAACAAGAACGAGAAGGGACGAATATTGATATTTGGTATTAAATATATCATAATTAATGAGCGGTACCAATATGATGTATGCAGGATTAAAAACACATAATACAATGAAAAGTAAATACCCAATCAACTTAATCCGGTCATTGTCAAAATATACAAGTAAACTGCATAATAGAATTGCCATAATAACAGGTATAATTGCATAACTAATATCCCCTTGTAATAGATATAAGGTCATACAGCAAGCAAACAATATAAATTTATCAATGATTTCAAACATATCCTGCTTCTCCTTATTATTATTATTTCTTCTTGTAGTATGTCATTCCTATAATTTTGTGTCAACCCTTTTGTTGCAGTAATTCCATGATTGAAAGGATAGGAATGAGATGGTATAATGAAAATATATTCTAGAAAAGGAGAAAAACATGAGAATTCGAGCAGAAGAAACAGCAGCTTTGGTAATTGATTTTCAGGAGCGCTTAGTTCCAGTTATTGATAATGCAAATGGATATTTACACAATAGTGAGACTTTACTAAAAGGATTAAAAACATTAGGAATTCCAATGATTATAACACAACAATACACCAAGGGTATCGGTATGACAGTCCCTTCCATTGCAGCGGCAATTGGCGAGGAGTTTTCATATTATGATAAGCTTTCTTTTAGTTGTGTTGATGATATCAATATAGATCAAAAGCTCGTAGAACTTGGAAAAAAGAATATCATCGTGTGTGGAATTGAAGCGCACGTATGTGTTTTGCAAACAGTAATTGATTTAATTGAAAAAGGATATCATGTTATACTTGTTGAGAATTGCATTAGCTCTCGTAAAGAGAATGACTGTAAGGCGGCTGTGCAAAGAGCAATTACTGAAGGTGCAACAATAGCCACCTTTGAATCAATTCTCTTTGAGTTAACAAGAAAAGCAGGCACTGATGTCTTTAAAGCAATTTCAAAGCTCATTAAATAATATCTGCGTTACTTCTTCGTTCCATTAATACAGTATTTTGCCATACTCCATCGCTATCCTTCGCAATCTTTTCACGATACCCAATCATGCGGAATCCAACTTTTTTGTGCAAGGAAATGCTTGCATGGTTAATCTCTAATATTCCTGATTGGAGAGTCCAATAACCTTGCTTTTCTGATTCCTTAAAGAGTTCTTGTAATAGCATAACGCCTACTTGATTACCTCTATATTCTGCTTTGATATAAATACTCACTTCAGCAACACCCCTATAAACACATCGGCTGCTAATAAGGCTTAGAGCAGTCCATCCAATCACTGCCTCCCCTATTACAGCTACCAGACGACAAGTTGGTAAATGAGCGTTATTCCACTCCTCATAGGATGGCAATTCTGTTTGAAAGGTTGCGATCTTCGTTTGGATTCCTTCTTTGTAAATTTCCCTAACTGTTTCCCAATCACTTTTTTTCATTTCTCTAATTAACACATCCATATTTAACCTCATTCCTGTGCGTATTTTCTGCGCAAATAAGTTTGTGCCGAGGATTTCGTAGGCACAAACTTTGTGAGTGAAAGATTCACGTACTTTTATTGTCATGAATAAAAAAACCCCATAAGTCTTGTGATACAAAACTTACAGGTTTCTTATTGTAATCGAGGCGACGGGATTCGAACCCACGGCCTCTGCGTCCCGAACGCAGCGCTCTACCAATCTGGGCTACGCCTCGAAAATCCAAGCTAATTTTATCGAATTTAAATCAATTAGCTTAAGATATTATCCATCAAATATTTTTAAAAGTCAATTAATTCTTCCCGTTGATAACAAAAATTTTATTGGTTTCAAAGCGTGTACGCCTTATTTTCTTTATTAATATGCTACGATAATTCCTCCATCGCTTGCATACATTGTACTAACACCAGCTGTGTCTACGATAAAGAATTCTTTAAAAGGAACTCTCTTTAAAATCTCATTCTTAACCCATAATGCGCGTTCATAGTTATTACAGTGAGATATTCCAAGTATCCTCTCCTGTGGTTTTAAAACATCTTGCTCAATTGCTTTGGCCATCAATCCTAATGCCTTAATAATTCCTCTTGCTTGATCTAATTTACAAATTGCTCCCTCTGCGGTAGCGGCCATAACAGGCTTAATATTAAGAGCACTGCAAATGATTGCTTGAAGACCTGATAAACGTCCATTTTTTCTAAGTGCATCTAGTGACTCAAGTACGAATTTAGTTTTTAATTCATTGCGAAAAGAAGTTACCTTCTTCACTACGGTTGCAAAGTTATTACCAGCTTCCACAAGTTCCGTAATCTTCATAGCGATTAATACCTGCGCAACGGAGGCAGAGCGTGAATCAAACACTTCTATATTTTTTTTTGGATGCTCTTCTAGATATAATTTCTTAGCTAATTCGGCGCTGTTATATGAGCCGCTTAAGGCTGATGATAGTGTAATTACGTAAATATCCCCATCATAAGCAAATTCTTTCATATAATCATCCGGTGATGGGCATGCTGATTTAGGACAATTTGGACTTGCTTTCACTCGTTGTAAAAAATCCTGTTGATCAAATGTTTCGTCGTCAACTACTGTAAAACCATCCACAACGAAGGATAGTGGAACTAAATGAAAATGTTGATCTTCCTTTAAATTCTTTGGTAAATCCGTACAACTATCTCCTATAATACTATATGACATATGTTCATCCTCCTATTTATCATAATTTTAACTGTATTTTACAAAATCTAGTATCAATTCTACAACATTCAGACTATCTTACTATATTTAGTAGTATTAATTACTACATATGATAGCATATATTTTTTAGTTTGAAAAGACTTTTTAAATAAAATTTATATAATTATTTTATAAAGCCTTTATGCTATATTAATCCCCATTTTTTTAACATTTCATTACATTATAAGGGATAAATAATTGATTAAAAAAGGTGCAAAAGCAAATCCTCTTTTCATAGATTCTTTGCTTTTTGCACCTTTAAATAATCAGCTTATACCGATTGCATTTCTACTTTGTAACTAACATCATAATATCATTGCTTCGTTGTATGAATTTAGTCATAGCTAATGGTTCTAGTGGTTTGTGACTAAGAAGTGCAAGATCATACAACTGCTCGCAGATCATTGCTGCATGTTCTGAATTCTCATTCGTAATAATGGTCTGTACTAACTTATTATTCGCATTTAAAACTAATGTCACGCTTTCTCCAAACATACCTGGATCCATACCTTGCATGTTGTACATCTTCATCATCTCTTGCATTCTACGGCTTTCCTCCGAGAGGGTTACCATGGATGCTACTTTTTCATTCTTAAGTTTCTCTACCTTAACCTCAAGCTTTTCATTGCCAATTACTTTTCTAAAGAGTGCTGTCATCGCTTCGGTATTATTCTTAAGAACTTTTTTATCTGCTTTTTTTGTCTCTTCTTTAAAATTATCCGTTAAATCTGCATCGATACGCTGGAACTTAATCTTTTGATCTCCACTTTCTAATTGCGTAATAAAAGGTTGATCAATATTATGTGTTAATATAAATGCATCAATTCCTTCTTCCTTAAACATATTGATGTACTGGCTTTGTTGCTTCTCATTTGTCACATAATAAATTGTAGTTTTCTTATCCTCATGGTCATGATTATGCTCGTGGTCATGCTCATGTTCCTCATTATTACAATCACAATCAGCGTCATGCTCGTCATTACTGCAATCACAGTCCTTGTCGTTACTAACTTTGGTACTATCGCTATCGCTTGTGCTATTACTAGCTTCGATATATTCTGGTAAGGTAATATATTTTCCCTCAAGGTTCTTAAAGATAATAAAATCCTTCATCTTTTCTCTGAATTTATCATCCTTTAGGCAGCCAAATTTAATGAATGGGCTAATATCATCCCAGAATTTTTCATAACTTTCTTTTTCGACTTTGCACATACCCGAAAGTTTATCTGCAACCTTTTTGGTGATGTAATCAGAAATTTTCTTTACAAAACCATCATTTTGTAATGCACTTCTTGAAACATTTAATGGTAAGTCTGGGCAATCGATCACACCTTTTAATAGCATTAAGAATTCCGGAATTACTTCTTTGATGTTATCTGCAATAAACACTTGATTGCTATATAATTTAATGGTACCTTCGAGTGAATCATATTCTGTATTTAATTTTGGGAAATATAAAATGCCTTTTAAATTAAATGGATAATCCATATTTAAATGTATCCAAAATAATGGCTCCTTATAATCATGAAAAACGTTACGATAGAATTCCTTGTATTCTTCTTCCGTACAATCATTCGGATGCTTTGCCCAAAGTGGATGGGTATTATTGATTGGTTGTGGTTTCTTCTCGCCTTTGACAGCTTCGTTCTTTGCATTTCCTTCTCCACCCTCAGTAGCATCAACAATATCGTCGTTTTCGTCGTTTTCTTCCGTCTCTTCCACTGTTGCATTTGCATTTGTAAAGTAAATTTCGATTGGCATAAAGGAACAATATTTCTGAATTACTTCCTTTGCACGATATTCATTAGAGAATTCAAAGCTTTCCTCATTTAAGTAAAGAGTGATAACAGTTCCTCTCTCTACTCTATCTCCTTCTGACATTTCAAATTCAGTGCCAGCCTCGGACTCCCAGTGTACTGGTTTTGCATCTGGTTGCCATGATAAGGTATCAATGGTTACTTTATCAGCAACCATAAAGGAAGAATAAAAGCCCAAACCAAAATGTCCAATAATTTGATCCTCATTTGTCTTGTCTTTATATTTTGCCAGGAAATCTTCTGCTCCTGAAAATGCGATCTGATTGATGTATTCTTTTACTTCTTGTAATGTCATACCGATACCATTATCAGTAAATTCTATAGTCTTTTCTTCCGAGTTTACAACAACTTTAATATTGTATTCATTGTCATCTGGTAAATTAACTTCACCCATCATCTCAAGTTTTTTAAGCTTTGTGATAGCATCGCTTCCGTTAGAGATTAACTCACGGAAAAAGATGTCATGGTCAGAATATAACCATTTCTTTATTATTGGAAAAATATTTTCTGAATGAATTGATAAACTACCTTTTTCTTTACTCATTTTAAACACTCCTTTTGTTATATAGTTGGCACTAACGTCATTTAAGTCTAATTACTCTCTGTTCAAAAACATTAGTATTATTGTTGATTTTCCTTCAAAAATTATATTAATACGTATTACTATAAATGTCAAGACAAAATTAGCACTCTCTTTCGAAGAGTGCTAGTAATCTACTTATATTATGTTTCCTCAAAAGCTACCCCTTGCTTTTTCAAAAAGTTCTTTACTGATGTATCCCATTCTTGTTCTAACGATTTATCTAAGGTAAAGGTCTTGATTGCTGTTCCAGTTATGATATGGAGTTCACCGTTTTCAAAGCGGATGTTAATGAATAATCCACCAACATCATCACTGTTTAACTTCCCAGCAAGCTCTTTCACAAGGTTTTCCGTGTCCTTACCTGATAATTGAAAGACTATTTTAAGCGATAAAGGCGTTCTATTTCCTTTGATCATTGCAAGTGCAATTTTTCTTACTTCACTCCAAAGGACAAATTTATCCTCGCTTCGTTCTTCCAATTCCTCTTTTGTAAAAAAAGTCTCATTACATTGACCTGAGATATGATAATTGGAAAATGTCTGAACATCCAGTTCCCTTAAAAGGAATTGATCAAACATCATATTTGTAAATAAATTTGCCATAAATGACTTAATTTCTGTAATATTTAATGAAATCATAAAAACCTCCATGACTGATACATTTTATAAAAATGGTAATTTTCTTAACAGCTTCTGTAAAATAATTTGATAGATTTCATTATTTTCCTAGTATATTATTTTTCATTTTACAAACAATAATATGGTAGCATATCATTAAAATCTTTTCAATTACAAACAAATACAAACTTAATTTATTATGCTAGGAGGATGAACATCATGTATTTTGAACCTTCTAAAAAAACTTATTACCGTTTTCCATCAAACAATCATAATACAGATTATGAAACAGAAAATGAATTCTATTTCCCAACAAATTCTGCCAATGATGAAATGGAAACACACGCTAAATTCCAACAGAAAAATCAATCTTTGGGGAGGCAAACCTATTATGAGAGCAAGTTATGACACTTATGAGGATGTTGCTTATCATTGCAACGAATTCTCCGCACCGAAAAGGGCAAATCGTACGACTAACTCTACTACCAATACTAGCATGATATCCTGTATCAACTGTAGTCATTTTGATGAAGATGAGTACTGCAAGTTAGATTTATACGATGATATTGTTCAAAACAATCAAATTTCCGAATAGTAACTATTCGCAAAGAGTTCTTCTTCTATATCAATAAATGAATAAAGTATAAACACAGAAGATGGGCAGGGTAGAAAATGTAAAATAAATATTTTACATTTCTGCCCTTTTTTCCGTTATATAGTCCGATGAAAATCATGGATATTGTTGCAAGAGCTAAAAACATATCGTTTCCCAAAAAACCGGTAATAACAAATAGTGAAAGTGTTAATAACATCCGATTTCCTCGATAAAGATAAAAAGCAACAATCATAAGAATACCAATGATATCGTAATCCGTTTTCAGTAAAAATGCAATTGCACCTATTGCCATTACTACGAGAGCATCTAGGACATTACTAACGATGATTTGTTTTTCAAATTTTTTCTCAATTTTACTCATTATTGTAATTAGTAAAAGTCCAAGGAATAAAGTAAAAAATACATTTTGATGTATTAAAATACTTTTCATACTTTTGATATTATAGAATGCTAAATCAAAAGGAATCTCCGAAATTAGCGCAAATACTCCCATGCGAATTAAATACTTCTTCACATCCTTTGTATGATAAAAGCCCTCTACAAGAAGAAAAACAAAAATTGGGAATGCAAGTCTTCCTATTCCTCTGAACACCCAATAAATTTGCATATCTGGAGATAATAGTACCGCACCGATATGGTCAATTAGCATGGTGATAATTGCAATCATTTTTAATGCAAACGTACTCATTGCTGTTATTTCCTTTCCGTTATAAGTTTTCTACTTATCATTACTGCGATCGATCTTGGATTTAGTTCATATTGCTTCTTGCTATTGTTTTCTAAGGTGTCTTGATTCTCAGGAATAATTTCCTGTACTAAATAATCATTCTGCGTATTCAGGAGGAGCTCCCATTCCATCTCTTTTGGCAACTTAGGTAAATCAAATATATGCTTTTCCCAATGCATATTATAAGCAAAATAAAAGAAATTGTCTGTATGTATTGGTTTCGAAGATTTTTTATCTCGTTTGATTATTTCATAAACCCCGCAAAGCAAGATTCCAAGCATTCTGCTGTAAGGAGTAAAATTTGGATACCATGCTTTTGTTCCATGAAAGGATAGGTCAGGATAACCACAGGAGATATAATCCATTGTGCGGAACTCTTCTTTTCGATGTAATATCGGATGTTCTTTTCGTATTTGAATCAGTTTCTTTAAATATTCAAATATGGAAGCATTCGTCTTTAATAAATTCCAATTTAACCAAGAGATTTCATTATCTTGACAATAAGCATTGTTATTACCACCTTGCGAATTGCCAAACTCATCTCCTGATAGTAGCATTGGTGTTCCTTGACTTAATATTAATATTGTTAAAGCATTGCGGACCATCTTCTGCCTTAGAAGGAGAATCTTCTTAGACTTGGTATTTCCTTCAACCCCACAATTCCAGCTGTAGTTATATTCTTTGCCATCGCGATTATTTTCTTCATTTGCTTCATTATGTTTTTGGTCAAAAGAATACAAATCCATCAATGTAAATCCGTCGTGATTTGCTATAAAGTTTATTCTACCACTTGCTTTGGGATTATCCTTGAAGTGGCGTGCAAAGTGCTCTACTTGTTCTTCATCACCCTTTAAAAATCTTCGTATATCAATAAGATAGCTATCGTTCTTTACTGCGAGGTTCTTATATTCTGGTGCCGTATCTTGATCATAGATTTCTCCAAGTGTAAAGCCATCGGAAAGTAACTTAATATGGCGTAGCATTGGATCCGTTGCCAATAAAGTAATTGGTAAATTACCCCCGCTCAAACTAAAACCGTCAATATGAAATTCCGCTGTCCAATATCGAAGTACATCCTGCACCATACTCTGGTTCATTTTTTCCGGAAAATACATCTCTAAAATAATCTCGATCCCGTTGTCATGTAAGCCCTTCACAAGCTTCTTCAATTCCGTCACCGAAGTCTTTGGATTCGAAGCATAGGCTATTTTTGGTGCAAAATAATACGCCTTGCTTGTATACCCCCAGTAATTTATTCGGTATGTTTCTATCTTGGCAACAGCGGTATTATATGGTATATATTCACCTTTCCCATAAGGACTATTTTCCATAATCTCATCAAATTCTACAATGGGCAATAAAACCACCGAATTGACACCAAGTTCTTTCAGATATGGAATTTTGTCTAAAATTCCTGCATAAGTACCTTTTTGTTTTACCTTAGAGGAAGGATGCTTCGTAAAACCTCTCACATGAAGCTGATACATTATCAAATCTTCATATGACAAACCAAGCTGTTTATCTTCTTCCCAGTCAAAAGCTTCAAAGGGAAAACCACCCTGGAGTGGGTTTTCCCCATTCGTAGTCTTTCGTTCACCAAAGATTTCACGCCCGAATACGACTTTCGCATAAGGGTCGACAAATTCTTTATCATTTACTTCGTAGGTATAGGTATAATTCTGGTAATTAAAATTCAAGAGCGCTATTGAATAGATTGGGCTCTTCGTGTGCATTTTCACCATAGGAATTCGATAGAGTTCCTGCACTGAAGTATTTTTTATAAGCAAATTACATCCATCACCGTTTGGCACTACTACCGAGAAATTAAGAGTATCCTCAAGTAATGTTGCCCCCAATGGTAGCGCATTCCCCTCTATAACCTTCCATTTACCTTCCCAGTTTTTCTCCATATATCTACCTCCGCGCTACTTTTATACATGCATTCTCTTATTTAATTCCGCCTTAATATTCTCTCCCTCAAAAAGTAGGAGTGCCGAGATAGAAATTACACTAGCGGCAACACAGATGACAGAGGGATAAATTACATCTAACCAACCAAAGATGATAAAAATAACAGGTATAAATCCAAATAACGCATCCACTAAAAAGTAAACAATGTAATCCCTAACGCTAATCTTCAAAATATTAGCAGCGATTGCCATAACAATCATTGCAACAACACACATAATGGGTATTACATAGTTAATTGACCAAGCACCCCATCCCATGGATCTATCCCACAATACTGCCAGTATACTGATTATTACAACTTGCCATACAATACTCTTTGGTATATTATTTCTTTTACGTATAACAAAAAACAAACTAAGCCAGGTACAACAAACGCCTGCAGCCACAATAAGAGACCATCTTGTTCCTCCGGTAATTGCATTAATTGCGAAGCATACTACGATTGTTGTAATTGAAATTAGAATCATCGCCCTAATTAATATATTGAATTCTTGATAAATCGTAGGAATATGAGGAAAGGTATCCTCATTTTTTTCACCTTGTCCTTGTAATATACCGCCACATAGAGGGCAGGCGTTTTTGCTCCCTTTAATTGTTATCCTACAATGTTCACAAAATTGCATCTGATTTCCTCCATGATTACTCTGAATATCCCTCACTTGAATTGGAATCCACTGTAACATGTATTCCTTTTTCGGTAAGTGCTCGAAAAAAGTTTGTCTGGATGTCCGCTCCAATATAAGGGGATGCAAAGCTAATTACTAATTGATCCTCATAGGAGCACATACAAATCTGTGGTCGTTTGGTACTGGTAAACACATCAAATAAATGAATATAGGGAGAAAGCTCCTCAGCCATTGTAATCTTTCCAACATTTGAAATTGCTGCAGTAATTCCCTTATCACTTAACGAAGTTGCAAATCGAAGTATAACGTCCTTTAAAGACAATGGAACAACTCGAGTAAATGCATTTAACTCTAATGCTGCTAACTGGTTCATATGCACCTTTAATTTCTCTGGTGTAAGCTCACGTTTAAAGCAATCATTTACCTCTTTTATGATATCTTCCAAGGAGTCTTTATTTTGTCCGAATTGATAGCTAACCATGATTGTCCCGAAGAAATTTCGTGCCGTATCGGACGGAAAATAATTTCTTAAATTAACGGGCACTGATAACACAACGGGGTACTTTCTTCCTCGTTCTGCCATTTCCATAAAAATAGAGTGAATATAAAGAGAAGCTAAATATACCGTAATCGTAGTTTGATAGCTGCGTGCTAGGGCAAGTACTTCTTTTACCGACATCACACCCTCAACAATCTTAAGTCTATGATCTATGGTGCGTCTTCCTAGAATATGATACGCCCGACGAAGTTCAACCTTATTCGAAATTTTATTTCCCGTATAGTGTTTTAAGAAACTATCATCCATTTTTTTTGAAATAGATGCATTATAGTCTAACTTTGGTAAGTTATCTTTAAAATCAGATTGATAACGGCTGATAATATAAAAGTAGATCAAGGTTTTCAAAAACCAAAGGGCACCAGTCCCATCAGAAAGAGCATGAAATACTTCAAAATTTATTCTTTTTTTATAATAAGTAACATCAAAAAGAAGATTTTTTCGATTGCGGTGATAAAGCATGCTGCAAGGCAATTTATTTTCTTCTGTTACTGTGGGAAGCAAATCAGAGCTTTCAAAGTAATACCAAAAAACTCCCTTCCTTAATACGGAATGGTAAAATGGAAAAATAATCATTGTTTGATCTAATGCACTTTGTAAGATGTCTTTGTCTATCTCATCTTTTAATTCACAAACGAAGCGGAAGACCTTCGTGTCTTTTTCATTACTGTTCGGTGGAAATATCTTTGCAGCATTATCAAGTCTTATCCATTCTAAAGGTTTTTTCTTTGTCATAAAGTCCTCATAATCATAAGTTTATTTAACATATAACTATGATGTTCTCCTTTCATCCCTTATTCCGTTCGGTTAAGGAAACGATTAATTAATTCATAGCATCTTTTTACATGGATAAACCGTGGTGGAAGAGATATAAACCCATGTAACGAATCCTTCATACGAAATACCTCTACATCATTCCCAAACTCATAGAGTTTTTTTGCATATGCTTCTCCCTCGTCTCTAAGAGGGTCATATTGCGCCGTTATCACTAACGTCCTTGGTTGCTTCGTCAAATCATCAGCAAGTAGGGGTGCTAAATAAGGGTTATTCATATCTTCATCACTATTTTTATATAAATCCATAAAATCACAGATACGTTTTGCAGTTAGTAGGTAGTCGGTACCATTTTCAGTGATGGAAGGAAATGGTGAATTCTCTCCATGATCACTCGCAGTAGAGGGATACAAAAGGATTTGTTTTGTTGGCAAAAATTCACCGCGATCTCTTGCCATCATTGACACCACTGCAGCTAAATTACCACCTGCACTATCTCCTATCAGGGTAATATTCTCTGGTTTCACATTAAATAAAGTTTGATCCATAAATATTTCTCTCGTTACTGAGTAACAATCCTCTGGTGCCGCTGGAAAACGATGTTCCGGTGCCAAACGATAATCGACGGACACTACAATATGACCTGTTAGTTTTGCCATATTGGAACAAACTGTGCTATAGCTATCGATATTTCCAACGACCCAGCCGCCCCCGTGGAAAAAGATTAATATTTTATTCTCACTTTCCTTATTAAAAGTGGGTAAAAATATCCGAACAGGGATTTCGTTATCAACCCCAGATATCTTATGATCCCATCTCTCATATAATGGTTTGATGAATTGATGGGTTAACTCGGAAATTTGTCTCTGTATTTTGTAAGTTTTCTTAATATCAAAATCCGGATAAGACAATGCCTTTAATGCAACTTTCATTGCTTTATTAATTGCCATAATTTCCTCCTAGGCATATACTAGTTATATTTTAACCAAGTTACCATCAAAAGTCAACGAAAGAACAAAAAGCACTTGCAAAATCCCTAGGATACGTTAGAATAGAAAATAGCGATTAAAAATATACAACTTTAGATCTTTAGGAGGTTTATTATGATACAAGCTTGTAATGTCACACTTAGACTAGGAAAGAGAGCATTGTTTGAAGATGTAAATATCAAATTTACTGAAGGCAATTGTTACGGATTGATTGGTGCCAATGGCGCCGGCAAATCTACCTTTCTTAAAATATTATCCGGTAAGTTAGAACCAACCCAGGGTGATATCGTAATCACGCCTGGTCAAAGACTTTCCTTTTTGCAACAGGATCACTTTAAATATGATGCTTTTGAAGTCCTTGATACCGTTATTATGGGTAATCATCGTTTGTATAGTATTATGAAAGAAAAAGATGAAATCTATGCAAAAGAAGATTTTACAGATGCAGATGGTATTCGGGCCAGCATATTAGAAGGAGATTTTGCTTCTATGGATGGTTGGGAATCAGAAGCGAATGCAGCTTCTCTATTGAATGGTCTAGGAATAGAAACCGGACTTCACTTTAAAAAAATGAGTGAATTAAATGGTGGAGAGAAGGTTAAGGTACTTCTTGCACAGGCACTTTTTGGTAATCCTGATATTCTTCTTCTAGATGAGCCTACAAACCATTTGGATTTAGAAGCAATTAAATGGTTGGAAGAATTCCTGATTAACTTTGAGAATACTGTCATTGTAGTTTCCCATGATAGGTATTTTCTGAATAAAGTCTGTACTCACATTGCAGATATTGATTATGCAAAAATCCAGCTGTATTCCGGCAACTATGACTTCTGGTATGAATCAAGTCAGCTCATGGTAAAGCAGATGAAGGACGCGAACAAAAAGAAGGAAGATAAAATTAAAGAATTGCAAGAATTTATTCAACGTTTTAGTGCGAATGCTTCCAAATCTAAGCAAGCAACTTCTAGAAAAAAAGCAATGGAAAAGATTGAGCTTGATGATATCAGACCTTCGAGCAGAAAATATCCATACATTGATTTTAGACCAAGTAGAGAAATCGGTAATGAAGTATTAACTGTAGAACATTTATCTAAGTCTATTGATGGCGTGAAAATCATTGACGATATTTCTTTTATTATTGGCCGTGATGATAAAGTAGCCTTTGTTGGACCTAATACAAATGCAACAACAATTCTTTTCCGTATTCTTGTCGGAGAGCTTGAGCCTGATGAAGGTAGTTATAAATGGGGAATTACAACCAATACCTCCTACTTTCCAAAGGATAACACCAAGGATTTCTCTGGTGAAGAGATTATCGTGGATTGGTTAATGCCTCACTCTGTTGAAAAGGATGTAACCTATGTTCGTGGTTTCCTCGGTAGAATGTTATTTGCTGGTGAAGAGGGCATTAAGAAGGTTAAGGTTCTTTCCGGTGGTGAAAGAGTTCGTGTTATGCTTTCAAAGATGATGATTGTCGGCGCTAATGTCTTAATCTTAGATGAGCCTACGAACCATTTAGACATGGAATCCATTACAGCCTTAAATAATGGTCTTATTAAATTCCCTGGCTCATTACTTTTTACCTCACATGATCATCAGGTTATTCAGACCACAGCAAACAGGATTATGGAGCTTACACCAAATGGTCTTATTGATAAGATTTCAACTTATGATGAATACCTTGACAGTGATATTTCAGCAAGGAAGAGACAGGTTTCTAAGTTTGATACTGAGGATGATGTTGAAGAAGATGACGAAGATTAAAACCCAGTAAGGTCAAAAGCAGGATATAGCTCGGCTGTCTCAGTATAGATTGCTGCATGCTTGTACTAGAATATTTTTCGGTTACCTCTACATCTAGCCACAAGGGTTCGCCTCAGATAAGACATTAAAAGCGTAATGTCTTTCTGAGACGAACCCTTATGGCTGGATGTAACGGCAAACGAAAAACATTTTCTAGCACAAACACGCAACTATCTATACTGAGACAGCCTATTTTTATATTTTACCTTTTTGATTCCTAATTAGTTTATATAGATATAAATCATAGGCTCCTAATCAGTTTATATCTATATAAAACTCCATAGGCCCCTAATCAGTTTATTATATTGGTTAGTTAATACTCAAACAATGTCTCTACTGTTTCTCCATCTAGTTGTTGTCTCATTATTTTCGTTTTCACACGGCGATAACCATCGCGCCAGCCTATACTTGCTTCTGGATCATTTTCGTTTGCTTCTAATCTATAGTAGACCCAATTATCGCATAGTTCTATATCTTTGACGGTATAGTAATCTGCTTCCTTTTCTAATTCTAGATAACTATAGTCTACAAAAGGTATCCACGTTATCATTTTAGGAGATGCATTTTGATAGATACTTACACCGCCTTCATATTCAAAAGGCTTGCCCTCTGCATATACTGGAAAATCAGTTTTTTCTACTTTTCCTGTACTTAAATTTAATGCAAAGCTCTCATTATTTTCAACACTTTGTGAATAATAAAGTATGTCTTTTCCACTATCACTTGTTACATAGAAAGTATCATTTACGAGATCATTGTTGAAATTCTCTAGATCTTCTGTATTTCCTAAAAGTACTGTGAATTCACTTCCATCTTTCTTAACCTTTGCAATTTTGCCACTTTGATAGAAATTTCCTGTTCCGCCGTATGCACCATATGCAAAATAAATAGTTTCTCCCACAAACTGTATACAAGGCACTACAGTTCCTCTGTCTCCATATTCATAAAGATCCGCATTGGTATCTGCTAACAATTTTTCATTTGTTCCATCTATATTCACACTACAAAGCTTTATTTTCCCTAGCTGTGAGACTTCAAACTCCACTTCTCCACTATAATAGATAACTCCATCCCTTAAAGCAAGAACTTCAGCACATGGTACTTTCAGCTCATACTTCTTTGTTTCTCCTGTAGCTCCATCTAACATATGTAATTGATAGGTATTCTCCTCATCAACCAGGACACCAACAAGTGTTCCCGTTTCCTCATCAATTCCTTTGATCCATCCCTTACCTATTATCTGCTCGTTACTACCATCTAAATCAACAGCATATACATTTGGTAAATAGTCCTCACCACTTTTTTCTAAATACATTCTATCCTTGTAAATATAAATGTTCCCTTCACCCGTATCGCTAAAAGCTATTTCTGATGTTCCATCTTGTTTCATACACATCATGTTTTTTTTAGCACCAACAACAGCTTCATAAGTGCCGAAAATTCCTTCTGCCGCATAGCTATTAGCAGTGTACTGTCTATAATATACATTTCCCTTATAACTTACATACAAACCACCGTTATTTATAACTTCGCCTGTATGCTCAATCACATCATTTACATTCTCAGCTTCAGTCTCAGTTGCAGTCTCTGTATCAGTTTCTGTTTCTATTACCTCGGTGGTATTGTTATCTTGATCTATATCATTTGCGACTTCTTCCTTATTCGGTTCTACACTAACTTGTTTATCGTTTTGTTTCGCGCAACCAATTACAAACACTGCAGTAAGAATAAATAATGCCAATACACCTTTCGCCTTTATGATACCTCTAACACTTTTCTTTAGAATTTCCCTCATATTTAACCTCATTCCTGCGCGTGTTTTCTGCGCATAATAAGTTTGTGCTGATAATTTCGCAGGCACAAACTTTGTGAGTGAAAGATTTGAAAAATCTTTCTCCTTTTTTTACCATATCGTACTTACTTTCAATCGTACTGTTTGGTAATATTTCTCATTTTATATTTTATCACTTTTATGGCTTATGGTAAACCTTGAAATTAGATTTGTTATACTACTGTATCGTTTGCAAATTTCACTCAAATTTGTTTTTTATGTTTTTAAAATGTAATGCCGATAAAATCATAATCGGTGCAAAATAGATACACCAAACCATTAATGCAGTAATTCCTGATGCATCTTCCGTACCTGCATTAAATATATTCAGCATTGGGAGTATTACACATGCTGGGAAAAATACTCCATGTAATAAAAGCATTACTTTCATCCATTTATCTTTCTTTGTTTTCACTTCAATCGTTAATCCAATCAGAAAAGTTGATAGCGCCATGATTCCATATCCAAAGATATCAAATCCAAACAACCAGCTGCCTGCTCGAAAGGTGATAGCGTCTAGGATTGCTTCATCAGCCGTTTTATACACCACTGTTGTTAGCTGCGAGAAATACACCAAGTTAATAAATACTGCATAGATAACTGCAATTGCAACTCCTGCATTGGCAACCGCTTTTCTATCTTCTTTTGCATAAAATGCATACGCACAGGTTAATAAAACATACGACCAACTTAAAATCATACAAGAAAAATAATTAAGAAAATCAAATTTGATGGTTAATCCCACTCCAAATACTATCGTACAAATTGCGGCAATACATGATGAATATAATCCCAACTTTCTATTCATTGTTCTTTCCTCCATCTAATAGTAATCTTATTATATATTCTAAAAATTCATCTCTTTTTTCCTTAACATTACTATCAAATCCCAAAAAATTCATATCTTTTCGCAAAAACAAATCTTGTAAAACTGCTACTAATGCAAAAGCTATATTTTTGTTTTCTTGTTCTGATTTATTATGATCTAAACCCTTCACTAAACCAAGCATCGTCTTCTCAGAATTATCCATAAAATGTGCTCTTGTCATATCACTTAATATGGAGATACGAGAAATTGATGGGTTAAGAAACAAAAAATCAGCAACTTGTTTCATCGTTTCCACAATTCTTGTAACCTCAGAGGCCTTCTCGCCCAATTGAGGAACAAATTGTTCAATTACCTCATTAATCATTTCTTGGATACAAAGTGCAATAAGATTATCTTTTGTTTGGAAATGATAATTAATTAATCCTACACCAACATTTGCTTTTAAAGCAATCGAGCGTACTGTAATTTTATTAATATCTCCATTCCCATCACTAATCAATTCTTTTGTTGCATTTCGTATGAAATCCTTCACATTATCATTCCTATTTATCACGTTTCTCCCCTTTGAATTATCCTTCCTATTTATCACGATGCTCCCCCTATTTATCATGATACTCTCTTTGAACATTGTTTTGTACATTGTTCAATCCAATTATAGTTAATATTCTTAATACTGTCAATAGAACTTTTAACTTTCTCACGGTTCCTATGAACTTTTAAATTTCTCACAGTTCCCCTTTTTAATAGTAGGCTCTGTCACAACATGCTGTTGATAAGTAGAACAATTGTTTGCTATATCTCCTTATATACGGTACAATATACCTATAAATCAAGAGAGGGGAACATCCTATGCCAGATAATACCTTAAGTGCTTAGTTTTCAGGTTCTCCTAAGAAAGCAACGCTAACAGAGTAATTATTATAATAGTAAAATTACGATATTTGATGTAGTATGTATTTAAGAAAGTGATTCGTATTTGTAAAAAAGTACGAACTAACTATAGATTATTTATATAATCCTTAGCAGACTTGGATTTGAATCTGCTGTTATTTTGCTATTACTTGCAAAGTGAGCTTGACAATTTACGCAAAGCGTACTATACTTAAAATGCATAGTAAACATTGCAATGAGGATACAAATTAAAAAGGAGGATATAAATTGAAAACAAAGATTGCAGAATTGCGAAAAGAAAAAAAAATGTCGCAAGAAGAACTTGCTTTAGCTGTCGGAGTTACTCGACAAACCATTACTTCTATTGAAGTTGAAAAGTATGTTGCATCTTTACCTTTGGCATATAAGATTGCTCATTATTTCAATATGTCCATCGAAGAGGTATTTGATTTTTCTCAAATAGATGATTAAATTGGAGGGTATAGATAATGGAACAATTCAGAAAAAAATTAAAAATAAGAATATCATGGCTTTCGGTACTTTCACTCACCACTGCTTTGATGGGAGTATATTATGTATTCTTTGCTCCTGAAACAATAAAAAATATAACTGTTTTTGAATTTCAAGGGGGAGCATCAGTTGCTATATGTATTCTATCTTCATTAAATATCATTAAATACATTAAGATTTTAAAGGACGATAACAAACTGCAATTGAAATGCAATAAAGAGAATGACGAGAGATTCAAAATAATTAAAAGCAAAGCTGGTATACCGATTGTTCCTGTTTTATCAGTTCTGATGATAATGTCAGGAATTATTGCAGGGTACTTTAATATTACTGTTTTCTATACACTAATTATTGTGGCTATGTGTCAGATTCTAATAAGTGGCATTATCAAATTGATTTATATAAAAAAAATGTGAGGAGGACAAATATGAACGTACCAACATGGGTAGCATGGATTTTAGTGGTAATACTTGCTCTTGTTTCTATAGTGATTTTTATGGGCAAGGCTCCTTTTTTAATAGCTGGTTACAATACATCGAATCAAGAGACAAAAAACAAATATAATATAAACACTTTAAGCAAAGTAGGTGGCGGTGGTTTGGGGGTTCTCACAAGCATTGTGGCTTTAAGTGTGCTTTATAATTTCGAGTTACCTTCTGCTATATCATGGTTGGTCCCATGGGGAATATTATGCACAATAACTCTTATGCTTATTCTTGGAAATACTATTTGCAAAAAGTAAGATTATAGGCATAATCAGAAGTTGTTCTATGTCACAATGTTTCTAAAATGCGTATTAAATGAAAAATTCATCGAGCAGAGCTAAATTTACGCTCTGCTCACAACATATGTTGATTATTAACATATGTTGTGACAGAGCCTAATAGTATCACTGTTTCTTCTTTGGTAAAATCCAATAGAAGATCGCAATTTTTCATATATTTTTATTTATCGACAATTAATCTGGCATTATTATATCCAACAATACTGTTATGAACTGTCAGAGGAATCCACTCATGAAAAATATCACTATCAGCTTCATTAAAATACATTAAACATCTTTCATTATTGAAAGAAATCGATCCTCAATAAACGCATTCGCGTGGCGCTGTTCAAGCATACCTTACATTTCTTATACACATCCATTTTTTGAATATCATACCATTCGTTTTATAATATAATTTATAAAATGATACGCAGAAAGGCTGTCTCCTCCTATGGAGCTGCATGTGAGCGCTAGATAATGTTTTCCGTTTGTCGTTACATCCAATCAAAAATGGTCCGAATCAGAAAGACATTACGTTTTTAATGTCTGAACTGAGACGAACCATTTTGATTGGGTGTAGAGACAACCGGAAAACATTCTAGTGCTCGCGTGAAGCTCCGTAGGAGGAGACAGCCTTTTGTGGCATCGTGATGCCTTTCGTTTCGTGGCATCGGGATGCCTTTCGTCGCATGGAGACAGCCTTTCGTCTCATCGTGATGCCTTTTCTCACTCTAGATTTTCCTATATTTTTGATAACGATCTTCCAGTAATGTATCCATTGGTAACTGTATCAACTGCTGTAAATCCGTTTCAATAATCTCTTTTATGTCTAGTGCCATTTTCTGGAGGTCATTATGTGCCCCACCCTGTGGTTCTGCAATAATTCCATCTATAATTCCAAACTGTTTGAGATCCTGCGCAGTTAACTTCATATCCTGCGCTGCTTCCTCTGCTCTTGAAGAATCTTTATAAAGGATCGTAGCAAACCCCTCTGGAGATAGGATAGAATACACTGCATGTTCAAGCATATATACTTTGTCAGCTACGCCAAGTGCTAGTGCACCACCACTACCACCCTCTGATATGACAATAGAGATAATTGGTGTCTTAAGTAACATCATTTGTGCAAGATTAGAAGCAATCGCTTCTCCCTGCCCACGCTCCTCTGCTCCGAGTCCGCAATATGCTCCCGGTGTATCAATGAAGCAAATGATTGGTCGATGAAATTTCTCCGCCTGCTTCATTAACCGAAGTGCTTTACGATAGCCTTCCGGATGTGGCATGGAAAAGTTTCTCGCTATATTTTCCTTTGTCGTTCTTCCCTTTTGTTGTGCAATTACAGTAACTGGCTGTTTGCCGAGAAAAGCAACCCCACTTACAATAGCATGATCATCTCCATAATATCGATCTCCATGCAGCTCAATAAAATCTTCGAAGATTCTTTCTATATAGTCAAGTCCTGTCGGCCTTTGTGGCATTCGAGCCAATTTAACTTTTTGCCATGGTGTAATTTCCACAATGCCCTCCATCTGCCCTTTTGGCATTACAATTTATATTCATCTCCGTGCATACGTAGGAGTGTACCAAGCGTGTGCTTCATGTGATTTCTAGGTACTATCTTATCAACAAAGCCATGCTCAAAAAGAAACTCTGCTCTTTGAAATCCATGGGGCAACTTCTGGCCAATGGTCTGTTCAATTACTCTAGGTCCTGCAAATCCAATTAGAGCACCGGGCTCAGCTAGAATAATATCTCCTAGCATAGCAAAACTAGCGGTTACTCCTCCTGTGGTAGGGTCTGTCAATACCGTAATATATAATAATCCAGCTTCTGAATGTTTTGCCACTGCAGCACTTACTTTTGCCATTTGCATGAGAGAGAAAATACCCTCCTGCATCCTGGCTCCTCCGGAAGCGGTAAATATAATAACCGGCAAGCATTCTTTCATCGCCCGTTCAAAAGTCCTCGTTAATTTCTCTCCTATTGCAGTACCCATGCTTCCCATAAGAAAAGCCGGATCCATGACTGCCAGCATCACTGGAAATCCTTCGATTTGACCTTTGCCAGTTACTAGCCCATCCACCAGACCAGTTTGTGTCTGCAACTTTATAAGCTTATCACTATAGCCTGGAAAGTCGAGTGGATTTTTGGTTGTTAACTGTTTATCATATTCAATAATTTCGCCTTCATCAAGCAGCATGATGATTCGCTCATATGCAGATACCTTAAAATGAGTACCACATTCGTCGCACATTTTAAAATTCTTCAGCAGAAGTTTTGTATAGATGACTTTGCCACACTTCGGACATTTGGTCATAATACCTTGTGGCACATTTGGCCTTTCTTCTTCCTTTTGTAAAGGATCCTCTGCTATACTTACTCTATTAAATTTCGCTGTCGCGTATTTCTTTGCCTTAAATGGATTCTTGTTCATAATGTTACTTACCTTCAATCAAACTAGTATTATATTTTCCAGTAACAAATTCTTCTTTTTCAATTAGCTCGTACTGATACTCAATATTTGTTTGTATCCCATCAATCACAAGTTCTTCTAGCGCTCGTTTCATACGGTTTATTGCCTCTTCACGATCATTTCCATATGCTATCAACTTTGCAAGCATAGAATCATACATCGGGGGCACCACATACCCTGGATAGATTGCACTGTCCACCCGAATTCCAAAACCACCCGGGAATAATACAGTGTCAATGCGTCCCGGACTTGGGCGAAAACCATGGCTTGGATCTTCTGCATTGATTCTACATTCAATTGCATGGCCTTTCATGTGAACTTCCTCTTGAGAATAGGATAGTTTTTCACCATACGCAATTTTTATTTGTTCCTTTATCATATCAATACCGGTCACCATCTCTGTAATAGGATGTTCTACTTGTATTCTAGTATTCATTTCCATAAAATAAAAATCACCATTTTCATCCAATAAAAACTCAATGGTTCCTGCATTCTCATACCCTGTTGCTTTTGCAGCTCGGACGGCAGTATCGCCCATCTTTTTTCTTAACTCATTGCTCATCAAAGCACAAGGAGATTCTTCAATCATCTTTTGATGTCTTCTTTGAATGGAACAATCGCGCTCACCAAGGTGGATCACATTTCCATACTTATCTGCAAAAATCTGAAATTCGATATGTTTTGGATTTAAAATTAATTTTTCCATGTACACTTTATCATCGCCAAAGGACGCTCTTGCTTCTGCTTGCGCAGCAGATATTGCGTTTTCCAGTTCATTCTTATGAAAAACTGCTCTCATGCCTTTACCACCACCGCCAGCAGAGGCCTTGATCATGACTGGATAGCCGATTTGATCAGCCAGTTGCTTTGCTTCTTCGATATCCTCTAACTCACCATCCGAACCGGGCACAACAGTAACTCCGGCATTTTTCATCGTCTCTTTTGCTTTGGATTTGCTTCCAAGTAAGTCAATGGTATCAGCATTTGGTCCAATGAAGCGAATGTTGCAATCCTCGCACATTCTTGCAAAGGAACTGTTCTCCGACAAGAAACCAAAACCCGGATGGATTGCGGTAGCACCAGTTAGTACGGTTGCACTTATGATATTTTGCATATTAAGATAGCTATCCTTGGATTTAGCCGGACCGATACATACCGCTTCGTCCGCTAACATTACATGCAATGCTTCCCTATCTGCTTCGGAGTAAACAGCTACTGTCTCAATTCCCATCTCCTTGCAAGCACGTATAATTCTGACGGCAATTTCGCCACGATTTGCAATTAAAATTTTATCAAACATCCTAATTACTCCTTTATATTATCCGATTTCAATCTGTATTTGATCCGATGACAAAGGTAAGGGTTGCTTCAACTGCTACCTTTCCCTCTACATATGCTACTGCTTTCCCAATACCAAAGCTTCCTTTTGTTTTTATTATCTCCACTTCTAGTCTTAATACATCACCGGGAACTACCTGTCGTCTAAATTTTACCTTATCAACACCCCCAAAAAATGCTGTTTTTCCAATAAAATTTTCATGACTTAGCATAGCCACAGAACCGGTCTGTGCAAGCGCTTCTAAAACAAGAACCCCAGGCATTACAGCATTTCCCGGAAAATGCCCCTGAAAAAACTGTTCATTCATTGATACACATTTTCTGCCTATTGCACTCTTACCTGGCACAAGTTCCTCAATCCGATCAATTAATAGAAATGGAGGTCTATGTGGAATAATTTTTTGTATTTCATTCACATTTAACATCTTTTGTCATCCTTTCTCCTAAAACACCCTTAGAATACCAACCTTATTATCTTATGACAAACATTGGCTGTCCGAATTCTACCATATCCTCATTTTTGCATAAAACTTCAATAATCTCTCCAGCATATTCACTTTCAATCTCATTCATCAGCTTCATTGCTTCAATAATACAAAGTGTCTGCCCTTTGCTCACTATATCGCCCACTTTTACAAAAGATGGCTTATCTGGCGAAGACTGTGAATAAAATGTACCAACCATTGGAGATAGCATTTTCTCACCGCTCATTTGCTCAGGTAACTTCTCAATCATTATTTTTACCCCAGAATCAGTAACCTCTGGTAGTATTGAATTTACTATTGTAGTATTCAGATCTGTCTTTCTTTGATATTCTGATTTTACGGGAGTTACAATCTCATATCCGCCTTTTTCCATGCGGATAGAAGTACCCTCTTCTTTTATTTCGAGTACTGTTAGATCAGTCTGGTTCATTTCTTTCATTAGATTTAAAATTGCTTTATAATCCACGATTATTCCTCCTCGTAATTCTTAAAAATTAGACTTGCATTATGTCCACCAAATCCAAGGGAATTTGACATAACATAGGTAAGCTTTTCATTTCTTCCAACCCCTGGCACATAATCCAAATCACATTCCTCATCCGGAATTTTAAGACCAATCGTGGCTGGAATAAAGCTCTTTTCAATTGCTTTGACACATACAATTGCTTCAATTGCTCCCGCCGCACCTAGAAGATGTCCTGTCATAGACTTCGTTGAACTCATTGGAATATGATATGCATCTACACCAAATGCCATCTTTACTGCAGCTGTCTCTAATTTATCGTTTACTTCTGTACTAGTTCCATGCATATTGATATAAGTAATATCCTTGGAGGTTATGTTAGCCTCCTCCATTGCAAGCTTCATTGCTCTTGCTGCTCCTTCTCCACCTGGTGCCGGAGAAGTGATGTGGTAGGCGTCACAAGTAGCACCATATCCAACTACCTCTGCGTAAATGGTAGCTCCTCGATTTACTGCATGATTATACTCTTCAAGCACAAGCATTCCTGCTCCTTCACCCATTACAAAGCCATTTCTTTCTTTATCAAACGGAATAGATGCCCTATTTGGATCTGAACTTGTTGATAATGCTGTTAACGCAGAAAAACCAGCAATCGATAATGGTGTTATAGAAGCCTCTGTTCCTCCGGCTAACATGATATCTGCATAGCCATGTTTAATATTACGGAAAGCATCTCCGATGCAATGGCTGCCTGTTGCACAAGCGGTTACCACATTGGTGCAAATACCCTTCAAACCATATTTAATTGCAATATTTCCTGCTGCCATATTGGTTATCGTCATTGGGATAAATAATGGGCTGATGCGTTTAGGGCCTTTTTCCTTCAGTACCATTGTCTCTTTCTCAATAATACCAATACCTCCAATACCAGATCCAACAATTACTCCAAAACGTTCTTTATTAATATTCTCTAAATCAAGTTTCGACTCTTCAATTGCTTCTTTTGCAGCAGCCACAGCAAATTGTGAAAAACGATCCATTCGCTTAGATTCTTTAAAATCCATATATTCTTTCGGTTCAAAATTCTTTACTGCCGCAACCAGCTTGACGGTATAAGCTTCTGTATCAAAGGTATCAATAAAATCAATTCCACCTTTTCCTTCTTGTACGCTCTGAAAAAACTCTTCAACACTATTACCCATTGGTGTAATAGCACCCATACCTGTAATAACTACTCTATGCTCCATTTTATAACCCTCCTACTGTTTGTTACATCACCATACCACCATCAACCTGTAACACTTGCCCTGTGATATAATTTGCTGCTTCTGAGGCTAAGAAGCTAACTGCGCTCGCAACTTCACTTACTGTTCCAAAACGCTTTAGTGGAATATTTGCGATACTTGCTTCCTTAATTTTATCCGGTAGCCCATCTGTCATTTCTGTCTGAATAAATCCAGGTGCGACGGCATTCACTGTAATTCCTCTAGATGCCAATTCTCTTGCCGCTGATTTGGTAAGACCAATCACCCCTGCTTTTGATGCTGCATAATTTGCTTGACCAACATTACCTGTAATTCCAACAACAGAGGATAAATTGATAATCTTACCACATCTTTGCTTTAGCATGATGCCAGAAGCATACTTCATACAAAAAAATGTTCCCTTTAGATTGGTATCGATTACACTGTCAAAGTCCTCCTCTGACATTCGCATTATAAGGTTATCCTTCGTAATTCCGGCATTGTTTACTAGTACGTCTAGTCTTCCATAATGCTTTATAGCAGCATCAATGAGTCCTTTTGCTTCGTCCTCTTTACTTACATCTGCGCAAACAGCAATTGCATCACCACCAGCATTTTTAATTGTAAGTATAAGATCTTCTATTTGTGAGATACTGCTTCGATAATTTAAGACCAGCTTTGCACCACTCTCCGCAAACTGTAAGGCAATTGCTCTCCCTATGCCTCTCCCTGCTCCTGTGATAATTGCTATCTTTCCATTCAGCATATATTTCTGCACCCTTTCTATTTAACTGCCTTCATTGCACTGACAGTAGCCTCCAGTGAAGCGATATTCTCCACATTGTATACACTAAGTCCTCGGTCTATCTTTTTTACAAAACCAGATAAGGTTCTACCCGGTCCAATCTCTATAAAATTAGTTACTCCATCTGCGACCATAGTACGTATGGTTTGTTCCCATAAAACACTACTCATAACCTGATGGTATAATAAATCCTTTACCTCTTCTGCTTTACTGATATACTTCGCATTCACATTACTGATAATAGGAATTTTAATCTCTCCAATTGCTATTTGCTCTAGTTCTAGCTTAAGCTTCTCTGCTGCCGGTTTTAACATTGAGGTGTGAAATGGAGCGCTCACAGAAAGGTCAATCACCTTCATAGCACCTTTCTCCTTTGCCACTCTCGCTGCTTCATCGACTGCCCTAATCTCTCCACCAATAACAATTTGTCCTGGACAATTAAAGTTAGCAGGCTCTACAATACCAAAAGTCTTACCTTCTGCGCATGCTTCAATAACCTTATCTGCTGATAAACCAAGGACAGCGGCCATCTTACCAACTCCTGTCGGAACTGCTTCTTGCATAAATCGTCCACGTTTTTTTACCAGTGTTACTACCTGGGATAATGAAAATACATTACTTGCTGTTAAGGCAGAATACTCGCCAAGGCTTAAACCTGCAACCACATCAGGTATTATCTCAAATTGCGATAATGCCTGATACGCGGCCATCGACATTGTTACGACAGCCGGCTGTGTGTTTTCAGTTTGATCTAGTTCCTCTTTCTCTCCATGGAAGCAAAGCCGTTGTAAATCCAAATGAAGGCTTTCGCTTGCCTCTTCAAATACTTGTTTGCATATCGGAAATTGTTCATAGAATTCTTTACCCATTCCAATATATTGCGCACCCTGGCCTGCAAATAAAAATGCTGTCTTGCCCATTCCTTACCTCCCACTATGAAGCAATTTCTCTGCTTCTAGCATCATTTCCAAAATGATTTCTTTACAGCTTTGTTCCTTGCAAACCATCGCTGCTATTTGCCCTGCCATTACCGAACCGTATT